>Ga0210018_1001012_pt1 | contig 14869 bp, 16 predicted proteins | sample CryGeyCG2014_010_2_FD_183967 | JGI IMG/M metagenome (GOLD analysis project Ga0210018, IMG submission 183967) | Groundwater microbial communities from aquifer - Crystal Geyser CG09_land_8/20/14_0.10 (SPAdes) (version 2) | ecosystem: Environmental > Aquatic > Deep subsurface > Groundwater | place...
GCATTTTTCCTTGTATTTCTCATTCTTAAGAGAGAGAAAAGAGAGAGACTTGAAAATGAATAAAAAACACTATTTAAATCTGTTTATGAAAAATTTTTGAGAAAAATGAAGAGATGTTAAGTTTGATTATTGACTTAACAAGACAATTATGCTTAAAAACTCTAAAACAATTCATTTTTTATGGTAAGATTTGCCCACTTGAGCAACTGTGTTGGCGAAGTATTAGCGAGAATTTTACAGGGGGTAATATGGTAAAATTCGCGCACATAGCAGATGTTCATCTTGGGGGATGGAAACAGCAGCCAATGCAGGATTTAAATTTTGAATCTTTCAAAGAAGCTGTAAACATATGCATAAATTCAAAGCTCGATTTTGTTCTTTTCGCAGGGGATTTGTTTGATTCAGCTTATCCCCCTATAGAAATATTAAAAGAGACTTTTGCCCAGTTCAAGAGATTAAAGGATGCAGGAATTCCTTGCTTTACAATTGCTGGCTCTCATGATTATTCCGTGTCCGGTAAAACCTTTTTGGATGTTCTTGAAAAAGCAGGTTTTTGCAAAAATGTTTATAATGCAGAAGAAAAGGAAAATTCAATAATTCTTAATCCAGTTGTTTATGGAAATGTTGCAATATATGGATATCCTGGAAAAAAATCAGGATTAGAAGTTCAGGATTTAAAAAGAGTTAAATTCAATGACTCTCCAGGTTTATTTAAAATATTCATGCTGCACACAACAATAGACAGGGTTGTGGGTAATTTACCTATTGAATCTATAAATCCTGACAGACTTCCGAATGCGGACTATTATGCCCTGGGCCATATACATATTTTTTACAGTGATAGGGGATTTGTTTACCCCGGACCATTATTTCCAAACAATTTCAAGGAATTGGAGGATTTAAAGCAGGGAACATTTGTTATTGTGGATACAGAATCTTCTTCAAGAATTCAAAAAATAAAACTTCCTACAAAGCAAATTGAGCATTTTATTATTGAGATAGAAGATGCTCTTACAGGAACTGAGAAAATAATATATGAATTAAATAACAGGAATTTAAAGGATAAGATAGTTTTGTTAAGGATTTATGGGGAACTGAAAAGAGGAAAAACTTCTGATATAAAATTTCCTGAAATTGAAAATTTCATAAAAAGCAAAGAAGCTTATTTTTTGCTCAAGAATACTCATGACTTAATTTCAGAGGAACAGGAACTTGAGTTTAACATACCTGAAAAAGATTCTGAGAATATTGAAGAAGAAACTATAAAAGCTTATTCAGAGAAAAATCCTTCCTCCTTCAATAAAAGTATAAATGAACTCATGAATACTCTTTCCATAGAAAAACAGGAAGGAGAGACAACAGAGACGTTCAATAACAGGATACTTCAAGGAACTAAAAAATTTTTTAAATTTTAAAGATGAAAATAAAGATGATTTTAAATTCAAATGGGAAGTTTCTAGCTAAAAAATATATATTTGAAAAAGAAAATAAAACAGTAGAATTTACTTATGTAAATAGATTAGAGAAGCATATAATCTGTATTTCTTGCATGTTCGGTTGTCCTGTTGGTTGTAATTTCTGTGCATCTGGAAATTCGTATAATGGTAACTTAAATAGTGAGGATATGATATTCGCAATAAAAGAGATAATTACAAATGAAAAGATACCAAGCAATGAAAGATTGTTATTGTCCTTTATGGGAAGCGGAGAACCTCTTTTAAATGTAGAGCAAGTAAAGAAGGTAATAGATTTTTTTAATAAATTTACAAACATTTATTTTTCAATATCGGTGTCTGGGATAGAAATAGAAAGAATATCTTTATTCGATAATAGAGAAAACATAAAAGTACAACTATCGCTTCATAACCCAGATAATCTTGAAAGGAAAAAGATGATTCCAGGAACAGAGGATTTGGTTAAAATATTTAGGGTTCTTTCAAAACTAAGGAATGAGATAGAGATAAATTATATTCTCATAGATGGAATTAATGATTCTGAAAGTCATGCAGAAAAACTAGCCGCTTTAATAAATACTTTTAAATTTAATCTAAAGATAAACGAATATCATCAAATTAACGATTCTCTTAGAGAGAGTTCAAAAAAAGAAGCCTTCTTAAGAACCTTAGATAAAAATAAACTAAATTATGAATTATATTCTACTAATGGAGTGGATGTGAAAGGGGCCTGTGGGCAATTAGTCTCGCAATTAATAAAATGAAAATAAAAAAAATAATCTTAGATAACATAAGAAGTTATGAGCATCAGGAAATAACTTTTCCAGATGGCTCGCTTTTGCTTTCAGGAGACATTGGTTCTGGCAAGACCTCTATTCTTCTTGGTATAGAATTTGCATTATTTGGTTTGCAACCAGGGCAGAAAGGTTCTTCAATATTGAGAAATGGGCAGGTTCATGGTGGAGTAATACTTGAATTTGAAATTGATGATAAAACAATTGTACTTGAGAGAACTTTAAAGAAAGCCAAGACAATATCCCAGGATTATTGCTCAATTTCAATTGACGATGTAAAAGAGGAGATATCTGTAACAGAATTAAAAAGCAAAGTTCTTGAGCTGTTAAATTATCCAAGAGAATTTTCAAAAAAGCAAAATCTTCTGTACAAATTTACAGTTTATACCCCTCAGGAAGAAATGAAGCAAATTATTCTTGAAGATTCTGAAACAAGAATAAACACTTTAAGGCATGTATTTGGGATAGATAAATACAAAAGGATACTTGAAAATGCATCTGTTCTAATATCAAAAGTTCGGGAGGAGAAACGAATAAAGGAAGCAATAACCTCCAATCTGGAGCAGGACAAATTGAATATTACTTCCAAAGAAGAAGAACTTGCTGAAAAATCCCTCAATATTCTTTCAATTGAAAAGGATTTTCTCTTGAAAATGGAGAAAAGGAAGAGAATCCAGGAAGAGAAAGGAGAAATATCAAGAAAGATAGAAGAAAAATATAAACTTCAGCAGGAAATAGAAAAAACAAAGTTGTTTGTATCCACTAAAAAAGATACCATCTATAACAATTCAATATTAATCACTCAATTTAAATCCCAAATTCAGGAATTACAAGAATTGGATTTTGATGAAGCGGAAATTCTTGAACTTGAAAAAGAAAGTAATTCTATAAAAGTTAGCATACAGGAATTAAATGAAAAAAATATTAATACTACGAGCATGATTCACTCCCTCAATTCAAAAAACATCTACAATGAGATGATAAAAGAAAAATTGAAGCATATTGAAGTCTGTCCAACTTGCCTCCAGGAAGTTGATCCTGTTTATAAATCAAATGTCATTAACCAAATGGATTCTGATACTTCTTTGAATATAAATTCAATAAGAGAACTCACTGCTAAGAAAGATTCAATTCAAGAACAAATAATAAAACTGGATTATGAACTTTCAATAAAAGAAAAGAAAATTCAAGAGCTCAAGATAGCAAGAATAAGATTACTGGAAATTAAAGAAAAACAAAGGTATTTGATAACTTTGGAGAAAACAAATTCCTTGCTTTCAAAAGATTTGGAAATGCTTGAGAGCCAGGTTAATCTTCTTAAGAGAACAGTTTTTGATTTAAACAAATTTGATAATTTGAATGAGGAAAAGCAAAAGGAGCTTGAAGATGCCCTTAAGCAGGAAAAAATGGCTGAAATAAAACTCGCAGAATTGAAAAGGGAAATAGAGGTATTTTCAAAGCAGATTAATGAGATGAAAGAGAGAATAAAAAAAACAGAAGAAATAAAACAGCAGGCACATTATCTTTCTGATTTGGAAGAATGGCTTTCAAAAAAATTCATTCCAATAATTTTAATTGTTGAGAAAAATGTTTTCACCAAATTGAAAATTGAATTTTCAAAGCTTTTCTCTGAGTGGTTCTCTATGCTTGTTTCAGATTTTTTCAATGTGAGATTGAGTGAGGATTTTACACCAATAGTCGAACAGCAAGATTATGAAATTGATTATGCTTATTTGTCTGGAGGAGAAAGAACAGCAATTGCTCTTGCTTATCGTTTGGCTCTCAATCAGGTTATAAATTCATTTTTGAGCAAGATAAAAACAAGAGATTTGGTTATTTTAGACGAGCCAACAGATGGATTTTCCGAACAGCAATTGGACAAAATGAGAGGAGTTTTGGAAGAATTGAATGTCTCTCAATTGATAATTGTAAGTCACGAGCAAAAGATTGAAAGTTTTGTTGAGAATGTTATAAGATTCAAGAAGGAAAACGGCAGGAGTATGATTGAAACATGAGACTATTAGAAAATTCAGAAGTAGGTTTGGCAAGAAAATATTTTAGAGAAGCAAAAAAAGAAGCAGAGAAATCTCCCCGTTATATTTCAAAGTGTGGGGCAGTATTAGTGAAAAACAACATTATTCTTGGGAGAGGTTTTAATTCTCTTCCTAAAGATAAAGGACTTGAGGAATATTTTAAGGATTCTCTTCCAAGTGACTCTAACTCAGATGGAACCTCCTGCATTTATGCTGTACACGGAGCAATTGATGATGCTCTTGGTAAATATAATCAGGAAGGAATTAAGGGTTCAACACTTTATTTTACAAAATTAAACAGTGAGAAAAAAATAATTCCGGTAGAAAAACCTTCTTGTAAAATCTGCAGTAAACTTGTCTTGGATAATGGAGTTTCAAAATTGGTGCTTTTTCATGAATTTGGTTTTTGTAAATATGATGCAAAAGAGTACAATGACATCTCCCTTGGGTTGAAAGAATGGAAACCAGAAAGTTAAATAAATTAAATTTTTATTCCACAAATTGTTCTGTCCAATATTCAGGATTCAAATCTTCACCTGTTGCTTTCCTGATTAACTCATTCCATCTCAGAGAGACTCCAAGGGAAAATAAATTTTTATTGAGATAATTTCCTATCTCTTTATTTCCAGAGTAATCATAATCCTCAGCTTTTTGCTTTGTAATATTTTTTATTATATAATTATGAATCTGCGAAGCTAAAATTCTTCCAAGAAGATAGTTATGGTAATATATAGGGTTGCTTACAAGATGAATCTTTGAAGCCCAGTCAGGCCTATCCCTGTAAAAGTCAATCATCTGGTATTTTTTTACAAGATTCCACCACAATCTGTTCAAATCCTGCTCTGGGTCTTTATATAATTCTCTTTCAAAGTTGAACATTACTAAGGACCATCTGCAGAAAACTAATTCTTCAAACATCATTTCTTTTTTTATTTTATTCTTCAATTCTTTTAAATCATCTTGATTAAGTTTAATTTCAGAATATGTATTAATAAAATTTGAATTTCTTGCCTCTCTTTCAAAAAATTGAGCAATTGCTTCTGTAACAAAAATATGTCCTGCGTCTTTCAGTAAAAAAGGAAGATTTTCCTTTGCATATCCGAGATTGTAAATTCCATGTCCGAGTTCATGCAGAGTTGTTTTTATCCAGTATGTGTCATTTTTGACATTTTCAACTATTCTTGTATCTCCGTTTCTGTCCAGGTCAATACAACCTGCATGTTGATATTTTCCTTCCCGCTCATATAAGTCGCTTTTTTTAAGTATCTCTGAGACATCAATTCCTATGCTTTGATAGAATTTTTTTGCTGTCTCAATAACATCCTCTTTGTAATATTTATCTAGATTTATGTTCTGAATTTCAGGTGTTTCCTGAAAAAACAAATCCTGATAATGCCAGGGTTTTAATTCCTCTTCTCTTATCCTGAATTTTTTTGAGAGAAAATTATCAATTTCTTGCTTTATATTCTTGAAAGGTTGATTTGTCTTTTCCTCAATTTCCTTGAAAATTCTTTCAATTTCCTCTTCTTTCTGCTCATGAACCTCAAGGGAAAGTTTATAATAATTCTCAAAACCAAGACTCTTTGCAAGTTCATTTCTCAATTTTACAAGCTCAATTAGCTCTTTAGATACAACTTCTCCCTGTTTTTTGCTGGCACTCCAGGCTTCTTCAGCAATTTTGCTGTCTGTTTGAGTCTTTAATATTTCTTTTATATCATTGTCTGTAAGCTTTTTTCCTTTCACCTCTGCCCTGAATGTATTGAATTTCTTCTCAAGTTCAGTTGAAAGTTTGACAATCTTCTTAATCAGCTCAATGTCCCCCTGAGAACCCAGATAAGAATCATGGAGCAGTTTAAGCTGCCTTTTTGTCAATTTATCTTCTATAGTTGTATTTAGGTATGCTTTTATTTTCCCGAAATTCTCCTTATTATGAAAAAACTTCTCCATCTTAATTGAGAGTTTTTCATATTCTTTGTACAATTCCTCTTTACCGGAAGTAATTGCATTAAAATAAGAAAGAGCCGCTTCTTTGTACATCTTACTTATTTCTTTATTTTGTTTGTTAAGAAAATCTTTTATTTCGTTAACCTTTTCCATTATTTAAAATGAATGAATATATTTATAAAATCTCCTAAAAACCCCAAATTTTTCATAATCGAAAAATTTATAAAACCCCATATTTTACGTATAATATAAATTCTAGATTATCTATCTAAAATGGACAAAGAATTAAAAGATTCAATATTAAAAACAGGAACTAGTATAGTTGGGATTGTTTGTAAAGATGGAATTGTGATGGCTGCAGACAGGCAGATTTCTGCTGGAACCCATGTAATGTCAAAAAGTGAAAGAAAAGTCTTCACAATAAATGATTATCTTGTAATGTCTGGATGTGGTGTTGCAGGAGATATTCAAAGAGTTCCTAAAATTCTATCTGCAGAACTAAAATTAAAGGAACTTCGTTCAAAATCAAGGCCAACTGTTCAACAGGCAGCTAGCTTGCTTATGAATATAAATTATAATGGAATAAGACAGCCTTCTATGATTCCTCAACAGGCTGGTTTTTTAATAGCTGGTTTTAATGAAAATGGAACAACAGAACTTTATTCAATTGAGCCTGCAGGAAGCATTGTAAAAGTAGAGGATTTTGATGCAAATTTCGGAAGTGGTATGCCCTATATGCTTGGTTTATTGGAAAGACAGTACAAGAAAGATTTAACTATTAAAGAAGGAGTTGAGTTAGCAAAAGAAGCTTTGAAAGCTTCAACTCAAAGAGATATGGGTTCTGGATATGGGATTGATGTTTTTGCAATAACAAAAGAGGGAATTAAAAAAGTAGTTGAACAGCAGATTCTTCCAGAATATGTAGACGAAGAGAAGAAATAAGTATATTTATTTTAATTAAAAAATGGAAATTCTAGAAAGGATTAAAGAAAAGTTGCACGGGAAAGTCAAGGAAGCGAATTTTGAAGGAGCAAACATAGTTCTTTACACAGATAATGAGAATTTTTTCAGAGATGGAGAGTCTGAGATAAAGAAGATAGTTGATGAAATAAAAAAGAGAATTGAGCTTCGTGCTGACCAGAAGATTCTTCCTTCTCAGGAAATAACTGAAAAGAAAATAAGAAGCATAATTCCAGAGGAAGCAGAGATAACTGAAATTATATTTGATGTTCAGAGAAGCATAGTTGTAATAGAAGCAAAAAAACCTGGATTGGTTATAGGAAAGCAAGGCTCTATTTTAGATGAGATTAGAAGAGAAACTCTTTGGGTTCCTCAAGTTCAGCGTTCTCCTGCAATAAAAAGCAAGATTACAGAGAGCATAAGAGAAGTTCTTTATGATAACAACAATTACAGGAGAAAGTTTCTAAATGAAATAGGAGAAAAAATATACAAGGGATGGAATCCAGAAAAAGTTGATGAATGGGTTAGAATAAGTTTCTTAGGAAGTGGAAGACAAGTTGGAAGAAGTTGTTTACTCTTGCAAACTCCAGTCTCAAATATTCTTTTAGATTGTGGAATAGATGTTGCTGCACAAGGAACTGATAAATTTCCTTATTTTAATGTCCCAGAATTTGATATATCTCAATTAGATGCAATAATATTGAGTCATGCTCATTTGGATCACTCTGGTTTGTTGCCTTATCTCTATAAAATGGGTTACAGAGGGCCAGTATATATGACTGCTCCAACAAGAGATATTTCTGCACTTCTTGCCTTGGATTTTATAGGGGTAGCTTACAAACAAGCAGCAGCCCCTCTCTTTAGCTCAGCAGATATAAAAGAGATGGTAAAACATAGTATATGCTTAAATTACAATGAAGTAACTGATGTAACACCAGATATAAGAATCACTTTCTATAATGCGGGACATGTTCTTGGTTCTGCACAAATCCATGTAAATATAGGAAACGGTTTGCACAATTTTGTTTATACAGGAGATATGAAATATGGAAAAACAAGACTTTTAGACCCGGCTGTTAACAAGTATACAAGAATAGAATCTATACAAGTAGAATCTACTTATGGAGGAAAAGATGATGTTCTTCCACCTAGAAAAGATACAGAAAAGAAATTCATAGATATGGTTAGAGAAACAATAGAAAAGGGTGGAAAGATTTTGCTCCCAGAACTAGGATTAGGACACGCCCAGGAAACTCTTTTGAGAGTTGAGGAAGCAATAAGGCTTGGAGAGCTTCCAAAAATCCCAATGTATATTGATGGGATGATATGGGATATTAATGCAATACACACTGCTTATCCTGATTTTTTGAGCAATAATATACGTGCATCAATATTTCAAGATAAGAATCCATTTGTTTCTGATATTTTTTCAAGAGTCAGTTCACCACAAGAAAGAAAAAATGTTATAGAAGGGGGGCCTTGCATAGTGATTGCAACTTCAGGTATGCTTGTTGGAGGCGCTTCTCTTGAATATTTCAGGTACTTTGCTGACAATCCAAATAATCTCTTGATATTGAGCTGTTATCAAGGGCCTGGTTCTCTTGGAAGAAAATTGCAGGAAGGAGAAAAGTCAGTTGTAATGGAAGGAGAAAAAGGAATGCAAGAAATTAAAGTAAATATGAGAGTGGAATTACTAAATGGATTATCTCCACACTCTGGAAGAAATGAGCTTATCTCTTTTTTCAATAACATGTATCCAAAACCAAAGAGAATACTAGTCAATCATGGAGAAGTTTCAAAATCACTTGACTTAGCTTCTTCTCTTTACAAGCTTAACAGAATTGAAACGAGTGTCCCAAGAAATCTTGAAATTGTAAGATTGAGATAATTTGTAATTAATTTTATAAATAACACAATGTTGATTAAACCATGGGATTAAATATAAAAAAATATTTTGAGAAATATGCCAGTTTTTTTGAGGGAATGGGAAGTCTTAGGCTTTTTGGAGGTCCTTCTTATAAACCTCCTTGGATGAAAGATGGTTTAACTCCTCAAGAACAAGATGCTTTGGCAATAAGACGAGATTGGGAAAAAGTAGGAGAGGATTTACGAATTTCTATGGCTAAATACGAGGAATCATTGTCTAATGATAAATACAAAAAATTATTATCTAGTGAGGGATACAAGAAATTATTACTTAATAAGTTGAAAATTATAATATCTAATCGAGATAATTTCAAAAAATCTTTATCTAATAAATTTGGTAATTAATTCAAATAATTTAAAAACTTCTTTTTCCATATCCTCGTTATGAAGCACAATTTAAAAATAACTTTTGTTATCTTGGCAATGTTTTTGGTAACCCAATTTATTGGGTTGTATGTAATTAATCATTATTGCGTTCAAGACAATACTCTTCCTTATGGGATGGAAACACCTGAAGTTGAAGATAACACGGATTTTTACACTTCTTTTTTACCATCGATAATCATAGCATTTGTGTTTGCAATTGTTCTTTTGATACTTCTTACCAAGTTTAATCTGGGGTTTGTGCTTAAGCTTTGGTTTTTTGTAGTTGTTTTAATTGCAATTGGGATATTTTTCACTTCATTTTTTCCAGATCAAAAATATATGCCTTATATTCTTCTTATCTTTGCTCTTCCTCTAGCTATTTTAAAAGTTTATAAAAGGAATTTTTTGGTTCATAATCTAACAGAACTTATGATATACCCTTCAATTGCTGCTGTTTTTGTCTCCTTGCTTAATTTTTGGACTGTTATAATCATCCTTGTTTTAATCTCTCTTTATGATATGTGGGCAGTCTGGAAGTCTGGAATAATGCAAAGAATGGCTAAATACCAGATGAATGAATTAAAGATATTTTCAGGATTTTTTATCCCATATATATCCAGTAAATTAAGAATGAAGCTCAAGAAATTACCAAAATCAGAGTTGAAAAATAAGAAAATTAAGGCAAATGTGGCAATTTTAGGTGGAGGAGATGTTGTTTTCCCTGTAATAACTGCAGGAGTTATGTTAAAGGATTTTGGGTTATGGCCTGCAATATTCGTAATAATAGGTGCTACTCTTGGACTTAGTTATCTCTTATTTTTCGCAGAGAAGAAGAAATTTTATCCAGCAATGCCATTCATAACCGCAGGTATTTTCTTAGGAATTTTGGCAGGTGTTTTCTTGGGGTTTGTGGGGGTTTAATTAAAGATTCTCTAATAGATTTGATTTCATCTTCAGAGGGCATAAGGTAAAATTTTCTATCAAATAGTATATCTCTTAGTTTCTTATTAGAAACAACTAAAGAACTAAAGTAATTTTGTAATTTTATAAAATCTTCAATATAATCTTTACTTAGAGGTTCAGGAAGAATATGCATTAAAGGAAGGATTTTTGGGTATTCTGTTTCTATTCTGTATCTGCTGAGAAATTTATCCGTGCTTGGTGTTGGTACAGGTTCCCAAACAGCATATGGAAGAAGAAATACATCCTGGTTTGTAATTTCATTAATTTTTCCAAGATAAGGGTCGAATTTTTCTCCAATATAATTTATTCTTACATCAATATTATCTTTCTTTAGCCTCTCCAAAAGGTTTTTATTTGGATTTCCTGTATTTGTAATTGCCATATCTTTCTACCGTCCCCCTCTTTTTAAATATTTCCTCTTTGTTGTTACTCTATAAATACAACATATAGAAACATTTATAAATCCCTAGGTAATAGTGAATTTATGGAAAAAACACTGTATCAGAAGTCAATGGAAGATACTATAAGGTACTTTAAAGAAAATCCAGAAAGAATGAACATAAAGGTACCTTACGATGAGATAATTGAAGAGAATCTTAATTCTAAAAAGTATCATGGAGACCTAATTGATTTAATAACTCTTGGAAGATGGAGATTAGAAGACGAAGCAGATATGAAACTTGAGGCAGGAAGAGCTTATAGTCCTTCAGCAACCGAAGAAGTCTCAAGAGCAATGGATAATCTATCTGTGTTGAAAGGATTTGATGCTAAATACGAAAAAATATTCCCTAAATTTAAATCTCTTCTTATGGGAGCGGCATTTAACTAAAATGAAAACCCAACAGGATAAACCAAAATCAGTGGATTTAACAAAGAAATTCAATGGAGAACTTGAGGAATCTTTATTTAGAATTGAAAATGTTTTAAATTACTACAATGATGATGAGAATCAAGAGAGATTAAAAAAAGGATTAGGAAATACCAAATATGTATGTAATTTTTGCGATTTCTATTTTAAATTAAGAGAGATTTTAGAAAAAAAATATGGATTTGATTATGGAATCTATGACAAGAAATGGGAACCTGATGAATCAGGAGAATTTAGAGAGATATTTTATTTACCCAAAAATAAAACAGGAGTAAATGTTGATTCAGAACTTTTAAAGAAAGACTCAAAAATCTATAAAATGGTTACAGAAATGATAAAAAAAATAGGGGGGAGAAATTAAAATGTTATTAAAACAGGAATTAATCAACAAAATTAAGGATTACTTTGATTTGAATGTTTACGAGACAAAAGTCTGGCTTGCTTTAATTGGAAAAGGCTCAGCTTCTGCAGGAGAAATTGCAGAGATTTCAGGAGTCCCAAGAAGCAGAACCTATGATGTCTTGGAAACATTGGAGAAAAAAGGATTTGCAATAGTAAAGCTTGGAAAACCAGTTAAATATCTTGGGGTTAAGCCAAGAATGGTTCTAGAAAAGCTTAGAAATAATGTTAGAACAGAAGCAGATGAGAGAATTCAAAGTCTTTCAAATATAAAAGATACTGAAGAGTTTACTCAACTTGAAGAACTTTACAAAGGTGGAATAGAACCAATAAAGAGAGAGGATATATCTGCAGCATTAAAAGGAAGATCTAATATTTCAAATTATTTAAGAGAAATAATAAGAGAAGCAAGCAAAGAAGTATTAATCTGTGCAAATGCAAAGGACATTCTTTCAAAGACAAAGCTCTTCCAGCAAACATTTGATGTTCTGAAAAAGGCAAATATAAAGATAAAATTGTGTCTTTCAGGAGAAGATGCTTTAATAAAGAAAGCTGAAACTGAATTTGGAATAAAGATAAAGAAAGTGGATATAAATGCAAAATTCTTCATAATTGACAGAAGTGAGATTTTATTCTATCTATCAAAACCAGATAGCAAGGAAGATTCAGCAATATGGTTGAATTCTAGTTTCTTCTCAGAATATTTTGCTTCTTTGTTTGAATTGGCTATGGGAGATAAATCAGAAAAACAAGAAAAAGGAGATAAAAAATAAAATGAAAAAGAAAATAATCTACTCATTACAAGAAAAAAAGCTAGGAGAAAACAGAATTGTGCAGATAAATGAAAGTTTTGAGAGACTTATGAGAAAATTAGGAGCAAGAGTAGTTAATAGTTCTTACATTCTTTCAGAAGGAAGACCCACAGAAGCATATGGTTATTATGTATTTACAGGATGGGGAATAGTCAAAACAATTTTGGATTCAAAATATTCAGAGTGTAATCTTTCTGTTAATTTTATAGGTTTTGATAGAGAAATAGAAAGCTATAATAAGCTAAAAATGTATATAGAAGATACATTAAAAAAAGTCATGTTATATTCTGAAAACTAGAGGAAAAATGATAGAAAATTCTCTTAAGAATATTGAGAGCAGAAAAGCAGCTTAATTATTTATCTTTAAGGTTATTAGATTAAGATTAATTGTTTTTAGTTATCTAGATATATCTTGTTATCAGTTATATCTATATCATGTGATTGGCTTTACAAGGTTGGATTATTGTATAGAGTTAAGCAATACTTGGATAGATTACCTATTAACTACATGAAGAATAAATTCTCAATATACATCTGTTGAATTATCTTTGCATTCTTTGTTTTCCATATATCCAAAAATTGTCTCAAATTGAATTGAACATTCTCTTTTGCATACAATCTGTTGTTTTTTTCATAGGTGTTTTTGTGTTCTTGCTTAAACTTCACACAATTTTCTTCATCATCTAGGAATGGGCCAGAATAGAGAAGTTCTTTTTTCTTTTCAGCCACAAAGAAATACTTTGCAGATTGTTTTTCACTGTATTCAAACCCTTTTTCTTTTACACTAAAGAATTTGTTTATTTCTTTTTCAATATAATTATAGAACTTAAGAAGCTTGCTTCCTGCAACATCTCCTTCTGGCTTGGATGTTGTTGCTTGGATTTGCATAAACTCTCTTCCTTTTTTGAGAGAATCAGATTTTATCTTCTCAATATCTGCTTTTTTCACTTCAAAACTTTTTATCGAGGGGTTTTTAATGAATTCCTTGCAGGATTTTTGGAATTTTTCAAAAGTTTCTTGATATAATGCAGCAAGAACATTCCTTTGTTTGTAAGTTGGGTCAATTAATATAATAGGGGAATTTAATTTTGAACTGTTTAAATCCATTAAAACATCTTTTTTATTCTTGAATTGTTTTTCTATATCTATAATTACTTTTTCTTTACCAATCTTTGAAATAGCTTTTATGAATTTTTCAAATCCTTTATAATAATACACCAACAATTCTAAGGAATACCCGGAAAATCCATGAATGTACGATTCAGCCCCATAACACCCATTTGCATAGCAGAATGCTTTTGCTATTTTTATCTCATCAAGTATTTTTCCTGATTTTATTTTTTTGTTTATGTATTTGACATGGAGATAGGATAAATCAGTTATATTCTCATATTCTTTTGGATTGTTTATCTTCTTTACAGGAATCAACTCAATAAAAAAGTTATTTCCATAATTTATTTTAAAATAATCTCTGGAACCATGGATTATAGATACGTTTTTTGTTTCTCCAAGGACTTTTTTAGTAATAGAAGATATTTCATCATTTTTGTATTTTTTATCATATCTTATGAAAACATCGACGTCATATTTTCCTTTCTTTATTACTGTCCCTTTTGCAAAACTCCCTCCAATAAATATTTCAGCATCTATCTTGTATTTCTTTAAATTACTCTTTATATCCTTACAGAAAGAATCTACATTCTTTTTTATATGCTTTAAGTCTTCTTCAGAAGGTTTTGTTTTTTCAAGAATTTCTTTAAGAATGTTTTTTTCTTTTTTTGTTTTCATAAGGGTTTTTTATCTCCTTTAAATCTTTGACACTTCTCTGTAAAGTAGAAGCTAAGTCAATTATATACTTCCCTTCTTCTAACTTGTATATTAAAGGCCTATTTTTGTTGAAAACATTTACCAAATCAATCTCGAATTTACCGTCACCTATGACTCTTACAGACTCCAAGTCCAGTATTACAGGTGTTTCTTCGTCGGTTATTCCAACCATCTCCCTAATGTCTTTTTCTATTATCTCTTTTTTGGATTCAGGAATTTCTATCGTTGTTCTCTTTATTTGATCTAGTTGCTCTTGTTTTATATAGAAGAAGAATCTGCCTCCGCAGTTGTCACATCCTACTAATAATTCTTTACTTCCAAGAGGAATAATTCGGGAGCACTTTACACACTGATGAGGCATTTTATATAAAAATAAGAGAAGTTTATAAAATTTTAGGTGATTAGGTAAGTTCCGGACTAATTACGCCCCTTTTTAATACAAATATCAATTAGTAATTTAAATACATTTTTGTTTCTATGATTAAACCTAAATTCCATTTCTTTTAGATATAATGGATAATTT
>Ga0210018_1001013_pt1 | contig 14864 bp, 14 predicted proteins | sample CryGeyCG2014_010_2_FD_183967 | JGI IMG/M metagenome (GOLD analysis project Ga0210018, IMG submission 183967) | Groundwater microbial communities from aquifer - Crystal Geyser CG09_land_8/20/14_0.10 (SPAdes) (version 2) | ecosystem: Environmental > Aquatic > Deep subsurface > Groundwater | place...
AATAAATGTATATCCGCAGAACTAATTTTTAATTTTTTGGCTAATTGATATTTTTGTTTTTTTACTCTTTCCGGTTCAGTTTCCAATCTTTTTAATTCTTTAATCAATATCTATTTTTTGCCTGATTACCCCTGACCAAATTTCCAGATAATAATCTAAATTATAACCCGGCCCCATATAAGTATAGGGTACCCAGCGCCATTTATTAAAATGATTAAATATTTTTTTTGTAATTTTATTATTAATTTTATCTAAATTATTTTCAATTTTTTTAACATCTTTTTGTAAAAAAAGTTTCTTGGCTTGGGCGTCTTTTTTAATCAATTTCACAATTTTTAAAGATTCAATTTCCTCTTTTATGGCGAAGCTGGGGCTAGCCGGAGTCGTTAAAATACTAAAAATTTCAGCATAGTTATATTTTGATTTATTTATCTTGATAATATTTTGAATCTTGCCAAGCAATAATTTAGAAAAATCTTCCCCGTCAGAATCCACAAACCAGGTAGTCGGCAGAGCCCAGCCGTGGCTATAAATTAATAACTTAGTCCATTTTGTATAAATTATTGACAACTCTTTATTAGTTAGCCTTCTAATATCTTCTTTTCTAATGTCTTTAGCATAAATAAAAAACTCCTGGTTATATCTAAGAGTTTTTTTATGTATAACATCAATTTTATGAGAATTTTCTAATATTACCTCCAAGATCTTATCAATTAGTAAACGCAATTCATCACGCTTAAAATAAGTTCCCGTATTATTATAACCTTCTTGAACCCAAACCCCTTCGGTCAATATCCGTTTGTTTATAGTAACATCTTGCAACGTCATCATATCATATAGAGCCGGGGTAGCCATCTGAAAATGAGTCTTTTTTATTTCAAAATTTTTCCGCCAAATTTTCTGTTTCATAAATTTACATCACCCCCTTAACCCGCTCTAATAGCCCGGGCAATAGCGGCATAATGGCCTTAGCGAAGCCGATTAAAAACGGCGCGACTTTTGAGGCCGCGAGCCAGCCGGAGAACGCGGTTTCAGAGATAAACAGTAACGCCAAACCCAAAACCAGCCCGCCTTCAATAAAGCCTAAGGCCGCGCCGGCTAAGCGGTTAATGGTTTTTAAAAAAGGAATAATAGAAATTAAATCAAAAGTTCGGTCGAGTAGTACAAAAATAAAACCGATTAAGCGGTTTATCAGGGTAAATAGCACGATGAAAGTTATAACTTTACCGGCCAATTCATGGCCGAAAAATAAATTTTTCACCCAGTCAAAAACCGTCAAGTAAAAAACAAAGGTCAGCCATAGGCCGGCCAGCCAGCCGATTAAAGAGCCGAGCGTCCTAATTAGGCCGAAAAATAAGCCGTAAAAAACAAAACCGGATAAGATAATTAACAAAATAATGTCGAAAATTATCATATGTATAATACTAATATTAATAAATATTAAATCCCCCTAACCCCCTTTGTTAAAGGGGGCAATGCCGCAATGACAGACTAAATTCTCGGAAACAACGGCTCGCCTTTTTTAATCTCTTTAGCGCTGAATTGCTTAATAATTTTTTCCGCCACCGTCGGCATGAACGGCTTTAACATGCCGGCCACGTTTAAAACATCCTGCGCAATCGGTTCTAGAATATTTTTTATTTCTTCCTTGTCCGCTAGCTTCCACGGCTTTTTATCGGTTAAAACCGAGTCGCCAGCTCTTAATTTTTCCCACAAAATTTTAAGCGCTTCATCAAATTTAAAATCTTGCATGGCGGCGCCATATTTGTCCGCCAGCTTTTTATCGCCGCCCACTTCCAGATTTAATTCCAACTTATTGGTTTCCAGTAAATTAGAAACTCGCGCCGCTAAATTACCCAAGCCGTTAGCCAGGTCGGCATTATATTTATCGTCAAATTTTTCCCAGCCGATATCGCCGTCATGGCCGAAAACGGTAGCGCTCATAATCAGGTAACGGGTGGCGTCTACGCCGTATTTTTTTATTAAGTCGGCCGGAGCGATAACATTGCCTAGCGACTTGCCCATTTTTTGGCCGTTGATTTGAAAATAGCCGTGGATAAATATTTTTTCCGGTAGCGGCAACTCCAATGATAAAAGCATAGCCGCCCAGATGGTAGTATGCACGCGCAAGATGTCTTTGCTCATAAGCTGCACGGACGCCGGCCAAAAGCTAACCCCCCTACCCCCCTTTATAAGGGGGGCTTTCCCAACCTCGCCGTCCCAGCCCAAGCCGGTTAAATAGTTTAAAAAAGCGTCGGCCCAAACATAAACCGTGTGCGATGTATCCCACGGAATAGGAATCCCCCATTTTATGTTTTTGCGCGAAAAAGACACATCCTGCAACCCTTCCTTTTCAAAAAAACTTACCATTTCATTTTTGCGGTTAGCCGGCAAAATTTCCAATTCATCTTTTTTTATTTTTTTTAGAAGTTCGTCCTGGTATTTGGATAATTTAAAATTATAGCACTCCTCGCTCATTTTCTCCGGCGCGACTTTATGGTCCGGACATTCTCCGTTAACTAAGTCCCGCTCGCTTTTATACTGCTCGCAGCCGCGGCAATACAGGCCTTCGTATTTGCTTAAATAAATATCGCCTTTATCATACATATATTGCAGAGCCTTGCCCACGGCTTTCATATGAGCCTGGTCCGTCGTGCGCAAAAAATTATCATTAGAAATATTTAACTCTTGCCACGCTTCAATAAAAGCGGCGGTGATTTTATCCGCGTATTGCTTCGGCTCCAATTTCATTTCCCTAGCCTTGGCTTCAATTTTCGCGCCATGCTCATCTGTGCCGGTTAAAAAGAAAGTTTCCTCGCCGAGCGCGCGATGGTAGCGCGCCAGAACGTCAGCCGCCACCGTCGTATAAGTATGCCCGATATGCGGTACATCGTTAACGTAGTAAACCGGCGTTGTAATGTAAAATTTTTTTGGCATATTTTAGTATTGTCATTGCGAGGAGCCCGTACTCGGGCGACGAAGCAATCTCACGTACTATTTATTTAAATTTAAAAGGTTGTTTTAGCGGAGATGCTTTATTTTATAAAATTGTTCGTGAGATTGCCGCGCTCCCTGCGGTCGCTCGCAATGACAAGCGAACGCCTATTTCCCGATTATCACCACAAACTCCCCCTTTTGCGCGTTGGGATCGTTTTGGATTTTTTCTTTAATACTCTCTAAGCTCCCTCGATAAACCGTCTCATGCATTTTAGACAGTTCGCGCACTACCACGATTGAGGTTAAATTTACTTTTTTATTTTCGTCGTTTGCCATTTTCCCTAGCTCTTCCAAAAACTTAATAATCCGGTGCTTTGATTCGTAAACCACTACCGGCCATTCGCTTAATAAAATTTTTCGGATAAATGTCTGCCGGCCCTTTTTATGCGGCGGAAAACCCAAAAAAACGAATTTATCCGTCGGCATGCCGGAAATGGACAAAGCCGCGGTCACGGCCGACGGCCCGGGCACGGATTCAATGGCTACTTCCCCGTTAAGCCTTTCAATCACCGCTTGAACCAGCTTGCCGCCCGGGTCGGAAATCCCCGGCGTGCCGGCGTCCGACACTAAGGCCAAATTCTTGCCTTCAGCCAATAAATTAACCGCTTGGTCCAGCTTGTTTTCGCTTGAATGCTGGTGATAAGAAATAGTCGGAGTTTTAATCTTATAGTGGCCTAAAAGCACCCGCGTCACTCGCGTATCTTCGCATAATATAAAATCAACTTCGCCCAAAATGCGAAGCGCTCTCATGCTAATGTCTTCTAAATTGCCGATCGGCGTGGCGACGATATAAAGGGTGGGCATAAATTAGGCAATCTCCTCTTTTCTTTCCTTAACATACTTGGTCCAGTCTTCCGCGATATCAACGAAAATCTTAAACGGCGCTTCAATGATAAAATCCAAAATAAAAACGAAAAAATTCAGGCGGGAGAATTTCTCGTTAAGCCATTTGCCCGCCTCAATAATGGGCACGTAAAAGAAATCCATGATGAAGCTGAAAATATTCTCCCGGCTTTCCACGATATACATCTCGCGCGCCACTTTTCTGATGCGCAGGCCGAAGAAGCTCACCAGCGTCAGAAAGAAAAGGAAAATAATGATGCTGACGGCGGTAAAATGGATTTTATCCAAAAAATAAACCACCAGGCCGAAAGTGATAAAAAAAGTAATGGTATAGATAATGGCGAAGGCGGCGCTGGTGCCCCGGCCGCGGCCGGAGGGCTGGCGCAAAACAATCGGCTCTTTTCTCTCTTTCTCGGTAAAAACCACTTCTTCCACCCCCTGGACGATTTTTGCAGTATTGGTCTCGGCTGGCATGCGGGTGAACAAGACGATCAAAAATAGCAGTAGCGGCGGGAAGGAAATGTTGATGGCTAAAGAGGTGTAATTTAAAATTTCCCCGAGCCATAAAGTCACCGGCACTTCCAGGATGAAAGCCAAAACCATCTTAGTCAGGAAAATATAGATAATGCTCCTGGCCGCGGCCCGGCGCAGCTTCACTTTGGCTTCATGGTATCTTTTGTTGGCGAATTTTTTCACCAAGCGCGGAAAGGCCTTGGGGTCGTCCCGAAAATCTTCGTAAACCCCCACCGGGTCATCGGTAATGGCATCGGTCAAAATGGTAAAATAAACCGAATAACGGTTGACGATTTTATTCAGCTGCGCGGCCAAAGGATGGTTCAGCTGGCCGGAAATGGCCTCTTTCATGGCCTCCAGGTGGTTGGCCAGATATTTTATTTTTTCCTCGGCGGCGCGCGCCCAATCGGCGCTGTAATATTTAAGCAGTAAAAATTCCAGCATGTCGCGGTCAAATTTCATGAAAATCCGATGGATGCTGACATAAATCTGAATTTCACGGTCTTTCTGGTAAGCCGAATCGCCAGGCAGAACGATTTCTTTAGACAACAGTTCGTACATATAGCCGACGGCCGCTTGGGCGACCGCGTCGGTATTCAGGTTCTCCTCAACTTCGGCCGCGGCCATGGCCAAAATCCATTTGCCGTATTCATTTTTTTGCTGGTCGTCGGCTAATTTGGGCAGGCTGTAAAACCTTAACTTTAAATATTTATCCACCACCCGGGCGATTTCGCCGATTTTGGTTTCCGGTAATTTATTATTCGGTAGATAACCGGCCCGGATCAGCTCCACCAAAAGATTATGGGCGATATCCTCGGCGTTGGGAATTTTGAGCGGCCCCTCGATTATCACCTGCCGCTTTAAAATCCTTAAAATCGCGTTCTTTCTGAGTAAATATTCCTCCTTATAATCAACCGAGTTTCTGATTTTTTCGTAATAAAAAGCCAGCCGGGAAATCAGCTCGGAAACTTTTATTTTCGCTTCCTCACTGTCGTCGGCCTGGATTTCATTTTTTTTCCGATAAATTACCTGAAATAATCTTTTAGTGCTTTCGTTGGGCGTAAAAATCACCTCTTCCTTTTTGGTAATGGTGGGGTTAATGGGCATAAAGATTACCGCTAAAATATAATCTTATCCTAACATTTTACCGCTAAAAAATCAACTTTTGCCGTTAAAACTTAAGAAATTTCTCAATCTCCTTTTTTAGCCACCAAGTCTTGTAGGCCAGATAGAAAAACGTATAAGCCACTGTCACCACCAAGAGGCCGATCACCAGCCTCAAAAAGAAATCAGTCCAGACGATTAAAATCGCGGCGATAAGCAAAATCGCGCCCGTCACCATAAAATGGACGATGGTGCCGTTGATTTTATGGTTGATTCGTTTAAATAAGTCTTGCATAAATTTATCTTAAATTAATTTAAAAATCAAACATGCCAGCGCTTGAATTCAAAATCATAGCCCGGCTTAAAGGCTAGGGTGGCGAATTTGGCGCTGGGCGAGACGATAAATTTTTTTACCTGGCTTGAAATCCGGCTGTGGTCGGCGTAGGCCGTGGCTCGACCGCGGCTGATTTCCGCGGTTAACTTTTGCTCGGGCACCACCGCGCGCAAAGCCGTTCGGGCGCAAATTGATTTGATGGCCAGTTGCTTGGCGCCGAGCGACAGAATGGCGCCGCCGGCCGAGTAATTATAGGCCGTGGAACCCTGGGGCGTGGCGATGATGATGCCGTCGCCGTCAAAAATATGTTTGGGGAAAGACTTGGCGCCGCGGATAGCGCCGACGACGCGTTCGTTGCCGCGCGAGGCTTTGACGTAAAAATCGTTAAAAGCGTAAGAACTTTTCCGCCGGCCGCGCCGGCCGCTAAAAAACTTTCCTTTGAGCAGACGCAGCTTTATCAATTTGCAAGAAGAAAATTTTTTCAAAACCTTGGCCAGCTCTTCGGCCGAACCGATTTGATTTAACAAAAAACCGCTGGTACCGCGATTAATGCCGAAAAAGGGCTTGTTGAATTTGACAAAAAGCCTGATGGCGTGAAGCAGAGTGCCGTCGCCGCCGGCCACCATGAATAAATCAGCTTGCGCCGGCTTATCAGTTAAAAGCGCCTCTTTGCCTAAACTTTTTTTGTCAAACCACTTTTTCACTTCCTTTCCGCTCCGGCTTTTATTAACGAATAAATAAATTTTTTTCATTTTTTGCGTAAAATAACCCGCCCTAAAAATTAGAGCTAATTGAAAAATTAAAAAACCTATTAATAAGTTAGGCGCTTGGTTTTGACATCATCTGTCCGCCCACCGCGATCATATAAATCGCGGACAGGCCCACCAAGTCAAAAATCAGGCGGGTAAGCAGGCTGGCCTGGCCGAAGATGGCTGACACTAAATCATAATTGAACAGCCCAACAAGGCCCCAATTTATGCCGCCGATTACCACTAAAATGAAGGTAATCCAATTTAAAATTTTCGTAAGTTTTAAATTATTAATTATCATTTTTTTAAATCGACCTTTACTATATTATAGCATTTTAGCTGAAAGCTAGCAAAATTTGCCATGGTTTCAACGGCCTGCCGATAAGCGGTTTCCAGCTGAACCAACCGGGCAATTTTAAAAAAGCCGGGCTCAGGCCTTAATTACGGCCAGGGGCTCAAGCTCGGTTACTATTTCCACTAAATCGGCCTGCAGGCGCATCACCTGGTCGATATCTTTATAGGCGCCGCTGGCTTCGTCCAAATCTCTTCTGGTTCTTATGGCGTGCACGATGCCCTTGCTATTTAGTTTGGCAATCTCCTCTTCCAGATTCAGCTCTCTGGTGGCCTGATTTCGCCCCATTTTTCTGCCGGCGCCGTGCGAGCAAGATTGAAAGCTTTCCGCATTGCCCAGGCCGCGCACCAGATAGCTTTTTGTGCCTTGCGAACCAGGAATAATGCCGACCTGACCTTTAAAAGCTTGGGTGGCGCCTTTGCGGTGCACGATTACCTCTTGGCCGAAATGCACTTCACGGGCAGCGTAATTATGGGCGATATTAATGAATTCGCCGAATTTCAGGCCGGCGAACTTGTCGGCGAAAATTTTTTTAATCCGCTCCATCATCAGCTGGCGGTTAGCCAAAGCATACTCCAGGCAAAAACGCATTTCCGAGAAATATTTTTTCCCTGTTTCACTCTCCAATTGCAAAAATGACAACTCTTGTTTTACCAAATCATCAAAGCCGTTATCACGGCACTCGCGCTCGGCCAGGCGATTGTAATAATCCGCCACCTGTTTGCCTAAATTGCGGCTGCCGGAATGCAGCATCAGCCAAATCCAGCCGTCCGAATCTTTTTGGATTTCAATAAAATGGTTGCCCCCGCCCAAAGTCCCCAGCGACTTAAGCGCGTTAGCCCATTCTTTGGCCACGCAACCGTGGGCCACGGCTAATTTAGGCATCAGCTCGCGGCTCTGCTCTTTTTTATGCTTATTAAAACCCAAGGGAATCTTTTTTCTAATGGCCGACATAACGGCCTTCAAAGCGCCAATCTCGATTTTTTTAAGCCAGGTTTTTTGCGCGCAAACCCCGCAGCCGATATCCACGCCCACGGCATTAGGAATGATTACTTTTTTAGTGGCTAAAACTCCGCCGATGGGCATGCCGTAGCCTTCGTGCGCATCCGGCATAATGGCCACCTGATGCCAAGTAAAAGGAAAATTGGCAATATTGCGCACTTGTCGCATGGCTCCTGCTTCAATGTCAGTAAGCCACAGCTTAACGGGAATTTTTTCTGTAGTAATCACTTTTTCCATAAAGAAAAACTTTTTAAAATTTTATACTCTGCTCCGGCCGGTGTCAAGCTTGATTCAAACAAGCTGAAAGATTCCACCTCGGCCAGCCAATCAATCCGCTCCTCTAACTTTTTTACTTTAAACTTTCCATAAGCCTCGGGCTTAAAGCGCGCCAAAGTTAGATGCGGCAAAAAATCTCTTGTCTCGGCTTTTAAATTTAACTTCCTTTCAATTTCCGCCTTGAGCTTGGCCAGAGCCGGACAAGGCCAGCCCACGGCCCAAATCAGCCGGAAATTTCCTGGCGGCCCGTAGCTTATGGTATGAAAATGCAAAACCGCAGACGCGGCCGACGCTTCAATTTCCGCCAGCTTAGCCATAATATCGTCCAGGTCATTCTTATAAAACGGCGGCGCCAAAGTCAGATGTAGATTTTCCGGCTTAATCCATCTAACTGGCCAGCCCGGTTTACCCTGCGCCCAGCGCGCGGACAGGTTTTTAATTTTTTCCGGCATCTTTACGCCGACAAATATTCTGGTCATAAAAATTTAATGAAAAACGCCGGCAATTTTTTCCCCGCAGTTTTTACATTTGCCCGCTTGGTCGAATCTGGCCACTTCATAACCAGCCCGCTTGATCACCGGCTGGCCGCAGCTGCCGCATTGGGTGTTTTCCAAACCGCTAGCCCAAACATTGCCGGCGTAAACATACTTCAAACCCTCTTGCTTACCAATTTCATAAGCTCTCTTTATGGTGGCGGCGGGCGTGTCAGGAATATTTTGCAACCTCCAGGAAATCGCGCCGCTAAAAGCGCTTAAATGCCAGGGCACGAAATCGCCCAAGTCGTTTTTAATGAACTCGGCGATTTGCTTTAACATAGTTTCATCGTCCGTCAGCGTCGGCATGACCAAAGTGGTTATTTCCAGCCAGACGCCGGCTTTAACCAGCCGGCGGCAATTTTTTAAAACCGGCTCAAGGGTAGCGCCGCAGTTTGATTTATAAAATTCATTAGAAAAAGATTTGATGTCAACATTAATCCCGTCAAGGTAAGGTAAAATCGCGTCCAGGGCCGACTCGGACATAAAGCCGTTGGACACCCAGATATTTTTTAGCCCCCTGGCTTTGGCCAGCTTCATGGTGTCCAGGGCGTATTCCAAAAAAATCGTGGGCTCGCTATAAGTATAGGCGATGCTGCGGCACTCGTTAGCTAAGGCCTGGCTGACAAGTTCCGTGGGCGAAAAATTATGGCCCCGGCCAATCTTACGATATTTTTCCACTTGACCCTTCAGGCCGGAAATTTGCGCCAAGTCGTAGTTTTGGCAATTGGCGCAGGAAAAATTACAGCCCAAGGTGCCGAAAGAAAAAGCCAGCGTTCCGGGTAAAAAATGAAATAACGGCTTTTTTTCAATCGGGTCAATGCCCAAGGCCGCGGTCCGGCCGTAAACCAATAAGTAGAGCTTGCCGCCTAAATTTTGCCTGACGCCGCAAAGCCCGACCCGGCCCGGTTTAATCAAACAGAAATGAGAGCAAGTTTGGCATTGCAAGGTTAGCTCATCAATTTTTTTATAATTAAGGCAGGCTTTCATAAAAAACTTTTTTGAAAAAGTTTTTAAAGTTTTTCATAAAAAATCTCCCGGCCAAGAGAGATTTTCTAAAACTACTTAAACTGCTCATTTTCCTATAAATCGGAGGTGTCCCTTAGCTTTTCCAATTTCTCGCGAAAATTTTCTCCATCCAAATAATCAACGAATTTAGAATATTGCGAATGCGCTCCGCTGATGCGGCGGTGGTATTTTATCGGGCACCAAAAGCGCTCGGTTCGGCCGCCGATTTCCACGGCATAGCGGAAAACATTATTAACGTAGCTACAATAAAAACAGTTAATTTTTTCCAGCCAATTAAGATAAGGCAAAAGCTGACGGTCGTAAATAAAATAATCCCCGTATTTAACCAAAGGGATGCCGTAAAAACGAAAGCAGACTTGATGGTATATTTCCAAAGAGATATGTAAAAACAAAACCGGGAAAACCATGCCGTAGATAAACGGCATGCTGAAAAGATGCTTAAAATTAATCGGCCAAACGGATTTAATGACGCTCAAGCGCCAGCTTTTAAGCTTGGCTCTTTTCAGCCCGATCTCGTCCAATATATCTTTTCTGCCGGGAAGCGAAGTAAAAGCCTGATTAAAGGCCGCCCGGACTTCTTCGTAAAAACTTTCCAGCTTGGCCTCGCCCAACTCTTTAGTACTGGCAATAGTCTCTTCTATCCGCTTGAGCCTACTTAAAAGCTCTTGTTTCATAAACTTATTTGTTCAAGGCCGCCATGGTGAGCACGCCCAGGTTGCCGGTCTGCTTAATGCCTTTGGCTTTCTGATATTTTTTCACCGCTACCACGGTTGAAGTCAAAAATTTGCCGTCAATCACGCCGCTATAAAACCCGTCGGCCTTGAATCTTTTCTGTAATTCCTTGACCGCGTCGCCCGAAGCGCCGTAAACCAAAATTTTAGTAAATTTGTACTTGGCGGTCTCGGTTACTCCTGCCACCGCGCCGCTTCCTTCCTCCGGAATGGTGCCGCCGTAATAGCACTGCTTCACCACATTGACAATCGGGTCGCCAAAGACCGAGTTGGCGCAAGTCGCGCCGTTCAGATAACTGCCGTAATAATATTTGCCATTGGCGCCGTAACGAACCGTCTGGTAACCGCTAAATTGGCAGGTTTGTTTTTCCTGAGCGCATAAAACCCAGTCCGCTGGAGCGTTGCTGGCCGATTCGCTGGCCACCTGGCTGGCCGACACGGTTACCGCCACCGTGGCGCATTGCCCGCCGCTCTGGCAGAAGGAAAAATTAGTGCTGCCCGCGCCCACGGCCGTAACCGTGGCCGTACTGCCGCTAATTACCACCGTGGCTACGCTGGAATTCGGGTTGGTGGAAATGTTATAACCGCCATTGCCGGTAATTAAAACTTTTCCCGTATTGCCCACGCTTAAAGCCAAGCTGGTCTGGCTTAAAGATAGAGGCGTAACCGCGGTAGTGGCCGTATTGGTGCTGGTTTCAGCGCTGGCGCTAGTACCACTAATTAAAACCGATAAAATCTTACAGCCGCCGGCCGCGGAACAGACATTAACCGAAGCCGAACCCGAACCCACGCCGGTGATATTTAAGATATTATTGTTAAAGCTGCCGCTTAAAATATTTTCCGAATAGCCGGAAATGCTATAAGGCGTTTGCCCGCCGGAAACCGTGATACTGGCGGATTGGCCGACCAGGAGCCATAAATTATTCTGGCTTAAGCTGATGGAGCCGCCGCTCGTGGTATTGTAATTTACCGACACCACTTCGGGCGCGCAGTTGCCCATGCTTGAGCAAACCGTAATTGTGGCCGAGCCGCCGTTATTGGCGGTTAAGACCAGGGCGCTACCGGAAATATTGGCGCTCACCGCGTTGGTGTTGGAATTGGAAAAAATGCTGTAGTTGCCGCCGGCGCCGCCGGAAATGGTAATGCTTAAATTCTGGCCGATGTTCATGGTCGGATTGGTGATGCTAAAAGTCAAGCCCGACGAGCTGACGTTGCCGATGACCGCGTTAATGATGCCGCAGGAGCTGATGTCCGAGGAGCAAACGGTAATGGCCGAAGAGCCGCTGGTGTTAGTCGTGCTTAAAGTAACTGCGTTGCCGCTTAAGCTGGCCTGAATAGTATTGGCGTTGGAATTATTAAGCAGAGTGTAAGTGCCGGTGCCGCCGATCACGGTAATGACCACATTTTGTCCGGCCGCCACCGTGGGATTATTTTGGCTGAAAGCCAGGGCCTGGCCGCCGGTATTTTGCACCGTGACATAAACGCTGGCGCAGCTGGGCGTGCCCACGCCGGCGCAAACGTTCACTTGAGTGGAACCGAAATAAAACGCTTTTAAAGTAATTTTATTGCCGTCAATATTGACGTTAACCACCGGCGGATTGGAGTTGGAAGACAAATAAATAAAATTAGTGCCGTTGTTATAAGCGGTGAGTTCAACGGAATTGCCTAAAGGCAAAACCACGCTGGTCTGACTTATGGATAAAACCTTGGCCGCGGCCAGATAGGGCCAAGCCCGCTCGTTTGATTTTTGGCCGTTAACCGTGACGTAAACAAAAGATTCGGCGGTAATGCCGTAAGCCGCCGTGCTTAAGGAAGCGAAAAAATTGCCGCTAGTGTCGGTTTTGCCCAAATAATTCATCTGCAAGTTTGAGCCGGTTTTAGAGTAATAGAAAACCACGTTAGCGCTGGCGTCGCCGGTGATGGTTAAAGTTACCGAATCCCCGTCTGAAGCGCTAGATAAGGTTAGGATGGGCGCGGCGGCTGAAGCCGAGGACGCCAGAATTAAAAAGGCCAGGCTTAAAACAAAAATCGCTGATTTTTTGTAAATTTTCATAAAATTATGAGATTTAAAATTATTAAAATATGTAAAACTAACTGCCTCTATTATATCACAAAGCTAACTTGAGGAAAATAGCGCGTCTTAGTCAAATACTTTGTTTTGACGAAGGGGTGTAAAACTGATAAAATATCAATAACTAAGATTAAGTTTTGATATTTAATAAGTAACCTTAAAAATATGTTTAAAAAAATCTTTTTTCTTGCTTTAATTTTGGGCTTAGCTCTGGGAGTTTCCAGCTTAAGGGCGGAAGAAAAAGCCACACTTCAAGTTCCCGGCGTGACAACGGAAAAAACCAGCGCAGAAAGTTCTACCACTTTAACGGAAGTGAAACCTGACTTAATCATTACGGATATTTATTTTTCTCCCAGCACGCCGACTTTCGGCCAGCAATTTAGCGGAGAAGTAAAAGTAAAAGTAAAAAACCAAGGTCAAGGCGCGGCCAACGCCTCTGCCGGAGCTCCGGGAATTCCGGTGATTATCACCATAGCTTACGCTTCCACCGGCGATAATTCGGACTGGGCCAACGCCGGCTTTGCTTACCTAGGCAGCCTGGCGGCCAGCGCCTGGGCCGAAGCCAGTTTTCCGGTTAAATACACTACTTTCAATTCAGATGTTTTACGCATCAAAGCCTGGGTGGACAGTAATTCGCTCACTGGCGATCTAACTGACAATCTCTATGTTAATGAAACCGACGAAACTAATAATTTTTTCAAAAAAGACATCGTGCTTAACGAAACAGCGGCTAATTTACTTAGTCTAGAGTTAGACAAGGTGGCTTTAAATTCAACGGAAATTGAACCCGGCTTTGTCCTGACTCACTTAACCTATAATGCTTCTGATGTTTCCTCGGCTAATTCTGGTATTCCCCAACCTTCCGAATCTATTAGACAAACTTATCAATCGAAAAATGTTAATGCCGATCGCCAATCTTTTACCACCGGCTTAAGAACGCATAAATCAATCTCTGACGCTCGCAGGCATTTTGCGGTCATTAACACCCAGCATGGCAGGCAGGTCATTTCCCTGTTGGCGGAAAAAAAGGAAACTTTCGGCGATGAGATCTTCTGCCATACTTCTCCTGATGATTATACTATCATCAATCGCAAAGCCGGCTTTCAGGATATTTATTATTTTATCTGCGGCTTTAGATATAAAAATATTTTTATAGATTTACAGGCGGAGCTCATTACCAATGATTATAAAATACCTTTAAGGAATTTAAGAGAATATTTTGACAATATTATTAATTATGACTCTTCCCGCAAGCCGCCCCTGCCGGTTTCCAGTTCAACCACCACCACCAAGCCTGCGCCAACGTCTTCCACGGCGGTACCGCAAGAAACCACATCAACAATAAACCGTTGCGCCGGAGATTATAATAAGCCGGTCTGCGGTATTAACGGCAAAACCTATGCTTCTAGATGCGAAGCTGAACAGCAAAATAATGTTAAAGTCGCCTACGACGGCAAATGCGTTACCAGCGGCAACGTTGAACCAAGCCAAGTTGAGACCCTGATTCTAAAACTGGAGCGCACTATCTCGGCTCTAGAACAAAAAGTAGTGGAGTTGGAAAAAAGGCTGGTTGCGGTAATAGACAAAGGGCTGATTAATCGCATTAAAGGCAGAATCTTGCTTCAGGTGGAAGCCAACGGCGAAGCCTGGTATGTTGACCCGGAGTCGGAGAATAAACTTTATCTTAAAGACGGGCAAGCGGCCTATGACATTATGAGAGGTCTGGGTTTAGGCATCAGCAACGCCAATTTGGAAAAAATACCGCTTGGCATCCAGGAAAAACTATTTAATTTGAAAGACACTGACGGCGACAAGATTCCCGATAACACCGAGATCGCCATCGGTTCTGACCCGACTAAAAGCGACAGTGATGGCGACGGGATTGATGACAAAACAGAAATCTTGAGCGGCTTCAGGCCAAATAGCCAGGAAAAATACCTTTACGATGCCAAACTAACTAATCGGCTTAAAGGCAGAATTCTCATTCAAGTCCAGTCTCACGGCGAGGCCTGGTATATTAATCCGGCCGACGCCAAAAGATACTATCTGGGCGACCAAGAGACTGCCTACAGCGTCATGAGATTTTTAAGCTTAGGCATTAAAAATAGCGATTTAAGAAAAATCCAGGTGGGCGAGTTTGAAGAGAAATAAAATAAATATTTGTTATAGATAAAACAAAAAAATACTGATTTAAATCAGTATATTTTTGTTTGCTCCCCAAAAAAAATTTCAGCGAACCTTTACGCTCGTTCTGCCGAATTTAATCCACAAAGCAAGGACTTGCCTGCTAAGGTTTCGGCGCAGGCAAAAAAAGAATTTAAGCTGAAAAA
>Ga0210018_1001015_pt1 | contig 14853 bp, 15 predicted proteins | sample CryGeyCG2014_010_2_FD_183967 | JGI IMG/M metagenome (GOLD analysis project Ga0210018, IMG submission 183967) | Groundwater microbial communities from aquifer - Crystal Geyser CG09_land_8/20/14_0.10 (SPAdes) (version 2) | ecosystem: Environmental > Aquatic > Deep subsurface > Groundwater | place...
AAAATAACTACTTTACCATCTCCAATTTCTATTGTTTCTCCAGGAAGACCAATAATTCTTTTGATATAGCACTGAGAAGGATTTTGGGGATATTTAAAAACCACCACTTCCCCTCTCTGAGGCGCTCTGAATCTATAAGATATCTCATCAACAATTAAATAATCATTATTTTCAAAATTTGGCTTCATTGACTGGCCCCTAACAAAAAATGGCTGAAAAATAAAATAACGAATAGGAACAACTATTAAGAGAGCAATAATGACGATTTTTGTGATTTCCCAGATAAAGGCAAAAAATGATTTCATATATCTACTTTCTCCATTATACTATATTTTATTTTAAAGGCAAGCTATAATAAATTAATGATCCTTATTGTTGGTTTAGGCAATCCCGGAAGAAAATTTCAAAAAACCCGCCATAATCTTGGTTTTCGGGTAGTCGAGGCATTTTTCAAAAAAAATAGGGACAGACACAATTTTTCCAATTTCAAATTAAAGAAAAAGTTTAATGCTGAAATCTCAGAAAGAAAATTTAATGATAAAAAAATTATTTTAGCCAAACCCCAAACTTTCATGAACCTTTCCGGGGAGGCAATAAGACCCTTAACAAAAAAATATTTTCCTAAAGAGCGTAAAATTCAAGCCATGGCTTTAATTTTACGCCAATTGAGGAATTTATGGATTATTCATGATGACATCGATTTACCTTTAGGTAAAATCAGAATTTCAATTGGCCGGGGAGCAGCTGGCCACAAAGGCGTGGAATCAATAATAAAAGAGTTGGGAACAAAAAATTTTGTTAGATTTAGAGTGGGAATTCAGCCGAAAACTGGCAAGCCTAAAAATCCAGAAAAATTCGTTCTCCAAAAATTTAATAAGGAAGAGGAAGGACTTATCAAAGAAGTTATTCAAAAAATAATTGAAGCGATTGAAATGACGATAATCAAAGGGTTAGAAAAAGCAATGAATAAATTTAATAAATAAAAAAATTGAACTGTTGAAAATTGAATTGTTGAGGTCTCACATCAACAGAACAATTAAAAAGGAAGAAGCGTTTGCTTCTTCCTTTGAAGGGTTTATTCGCGGGAGCATATTACCTCCATCGAATCTCCATCTATCTCGACGGAAAGCCCCTTCTTGGCGAGATCTTCGGCCTCACCCAGGGTAAGATCTTCATATCTTACCCGGATCTCATCGAAAACCCTGCCTTTCAGGAAGGGAAAGATCATCTCCGGTTTAATGTAATCAAAGCGGAGATGACCTCCCTTTTCCTTCCTTACTCGCACTCGAACCATATATTCCTCACCTCCTTTCCTTATTATTTTTTCTGTTTTTCCAGAAAAGATTTAGCCCGCAATTACTGTGTTCTTACCTTTCTTAGCATCTTTGATCAGACACTGAATCTGTTCCGCTTTTTTTACAACTACACAAGTGACTGTCACTCCTAGGTTTGCGTTCTCCCTTTCTACTCTCTCCCGTATCCGGTGGGCGAGACGAATCGCCTTATCTTTGTTGCCCCAAGGCAATAAAACTATCAATTCATCTCCGCCATACCTGAATCCACGGAATCGAGACTCAGCCAACACCGCTTTTCCTATTTTTCTCAAAATCTTGTCACCAGTTTTATGACCGTACTGGTCATTAAATTTTTTAAAATTATCGATGTCCACAAAAATGAGGTATCCGCCGGTTCGATACGTGATAGAGTAGAACAAATCGTAACACCGTCTCACCCATAATAGGGTAAGTTTGTCTATCATAAAAAAGAAAAAACAAACTATCAATAAAAAATCCAGCAACCAATGCCACATTCTGACCACCTCCTTATTTTGATTCGTAAAGAACAAATTTTGCCCTCCGGTCTACCTGCGAGCCCTTAGAATTTTACTACGAAAACATAGAAAACTCTAAGATTTTGAGCTACAATAGGTTAAGGAGGGATTCCTATTCCTTCGCCAATTTAGATAAAAAAATTTATCTAAAAGGAGGTAGCTTCTCGCAGGTAAGCCGGAAGGCAATATTTTATTTTATTATATATGATATAGATGAAATTGTCAAGGGTTGATGAACTGGATAGTGTTTTAATAGTTAGCATTACCCCCTACTTTTTGGAAAAGGGGGTAGTTTGGTTTAGGGAAAATTTGAATAAAATTCTGAGTGCCAGGAAAACCCAATCCTTTTTTGAAGATAATACATTATATATAGAAAGAGACCAGAAATATAACCTGTCTCAATTTTTAAGGAAATTGGACGAAATGGGCTATGAAAGAGTTTGGCAGGTTTCCGAACCCGGTGAGTTTTCCCAAAGAGGAGGTATTGTTGATGTTTTTCCCATTAATTCAAATCAGGCAATTCGCTTTGATTTTTTGGGAAACAAAATTGAGGAAATTTCTGCACTTCCAATAAAAATTGAAGATGAATTAATCGCAAAAGAAATTCTAAAAAAGAAATTAAAATCCCAGAAATTATTTTCTGATTTAAAAGGATTAAAACCCGGAGATTATTTAGTCCATCTAGACCACGGTGTTGGAAAATTCATTGGCCTTTCAACCCTAATTTTCCAAGGTAGAACCTTGGAAAGTTATGGCTTAGAATATGCTCAGGGGGATAAACTTTTTGTTCCGGTTGGGTTGGAGAGAAAACTATCCCGATATATTGGTTTTGTTGAGCCGAAAATTTCAAGGTTGGGTAGCCAAATCTGGCAGAGAACAAAGAGAAAAATTAAAGAAGAGACAGAAAAATTAGCCAAAGAACTCCTGGAAATTTATGCCCAAAGAGAAATTACCACCAGACCCCCTTATCTGCCAGAAGACGAAATTGACTTTCAATTGGCTTCCGGTTTTCGATATGAAGAAACTCCTGACCAAGTTGAAACAATCGAAGAGATTAAAAAAGATTTAGAAACTAATCAGCCGATGGATAGAATTGTCTGTGGCGATGTCGGTTTTGGAAAAACTGAAGTTGCTTTAAGGGCAATGATAAAAGCGGTAAAGTCTGGCTACCAGACAGCCATGATTTGCCCAACGACAATCCTATCTAATCAACATTTCCAAAATTTTAAGCAACGCCTGAGAAAACTCCCAATTAAAATTGCTATTTTATCCAGATTACAATCGAAAAGAGAACAGAAAGAAATAATTGAAAATTTAAAAATGGGGAAAATTGATATTGTGGTTGGTACCCACCGCCTTTTATCAAAAGATGTTGAGTTTGAGAAGTTAGGGCTTTTAATTATTGACGATGAACAAAGATTTGGTGTCAGGCAAAAAGAAAAGTTAAAAAAAATAAGAACTTCTCTGGATGTTTTATCACTTTCTGCCACTCCCATTCCCAGAACTCTCTATTTGGCTCTTTCTTCTCTAAAAAATATTAGCTTGATTCAAACTCCTCCAGTTGGAAGATTACCAGTTAAAACTTTTATTTTGTCTTTTTCAGAAAAAATAATTAAAAAAGCAATTGAAAATGAAGTCAAAAGAAGGGGCCAAGTTTATTATTTACATAACCGGGTTGAAACAATTGAAACAGCTAAAAATCTTTTAGAGGGTCTAATGTCGGGCTTTAGGCCGAGGGTAAAAATTGGGGTTGCTCATGGAAGATTAAAAGAAAAAGAATTAGTTAGAGTGATGAACGATTTCCAAGATAAAAAAATAGATATTTTAGTGGCCACAACCATTATTGAAAATGGCTTAGACCTTCCCAACGTTAATACTTTAATTGTAGCTGATAGCACTCGCTTAGGCCTGGCCGAGGCCTATCAAATAAGGGGTAGAATTGGCCGTTCTCATATTCAGGCCTTCGCTTATTTTTTATACCCACCAAAATTTTCTGACGAAAAATTTAAGCGGGCAAGTGGCCAAAAGATTTCAGAAAAAGTTTACCCGCCTAAGTTTTGTGAAACAAAATTTGGGCGGGCCAGAATGAGATTAAATGCCTTAAAAGAGGCTGAGGAACTGGGTTCTGGTTACAAAATTGCTCTAAAAGATTTAGAAATCCGCGGCGCCGGCAACATTTTAGGCAAAGAACAATCCGGAAACATCAATCAGGTTGGCTTAAATTTATATTGTCAGATGTTAAGCGAAGCAATCGAAAAATTAAAAAGGACGTGACATAAAAATGTACACGTCCCTATTTTCCTACAAAGGCTTCCCTTCGGGGGGCTCTCTAAAGCAATAAAAAAGATTAAAATAGGCTAACCTCTTAGGCTAGCCTATCGTCTTTAAACTCCTAAACTCTTGAGTTTTTTTCCCTCCTCTGTTTCTTTAAATATCCTCAAAATCCTACCAGCCGCTGGATATGCTGGACAATAAATCTCTTTTAAAATCTCCTTAACTTTTTCTGGCTCATCTTCCACTAACCTATCTAAGTCTTCAATAGCCTTGGTGAACTCTGGTTTTTTCTGAAGACTGGCCAGAGCTGTCTCAAGAATCCAATTCGCTGCTTCTCTCAAAGTTAGACTCAAAAACCATTGAGAAAGTTCTATCTCCGGCTGGCTTCTCGGCTCTAACTCAATTACCGGTGCTAATTCTTTTTGCCTAAGCTTTCGAGAGCAACTCAAGCAAATGGCCAGTCTTGTCTCAGGATGAAGATAGTAAATATGCTTTGGCCCTTTCTGGCACTCAGAACAAATGCCATGCCTCACCATAATATTTTCCTCCTTTCATAAAAGCCTTCTCGCACTTCAACGATTGCTTTCACTTTCCCTCCTTCTTTAGTTTTAAAGTGCGATTCCCTCTACTTAAAAGATAAAATATTCCTCAAAAAAGTCAACCCCGAGAATTTTGTAATTTTAAAAAATAATGTTAAATTAGAAAAATAATGGATGAAATAAAAACTATAAATATTCAAGATAAAAATTATCCGAAACTTTTAAAAGAAATTAAAGATCCGCCGGAAATTCTCTATGTGAGAGGGGAGATTTTACCTGATGATTCTTTTTTTGCCGTGGTCGGTACCAGAATGGCCTCGTCATACGGAAAGCAGGTGGCTTTGGAGATTGCTGGAGATTTGGCAGAAGCAGGATTAACAATTGTTTCAGGTATGGCTCCGGGAATTGACACTTTTTGCCATCAGGCAACTTTGGAAAGGAAAGGAAGAACCATTGCGGTCCTGGGAACAGGTTTGGATGAAAAATCAATTTATCCTCAATCAAATTTAAAATTAGCAGAAAAAATTTTAAAAACTGGTGGGGCTTTAATCTCTGAATATCCTCCGGGAACTCCGGGTTCTAAATTTACTTTTCCCCAGAGAAACAGGATAATTTCCGGTTTATCTTTGGGAGTTTTAGTTGTCGAGGCAAAGCAAAAAAGCGGAGCCTTAATTACTGCCCATCATGCCTTCTCTCAAAACCGGAAGGTTTTTGCGGTTCCCGGCCCAATTCATTCCTCTAACTCCAAAGGGCCTCATTATTTAATTAAAAAAGGGGCAAAGTTAGCCGAAAATGCCAACGACATTTTAAGAGAACTGAACCTCCCCTTTCCAAGGTTCCACCTTGGAAAGGAAATAAAGGGAGAGAATGAGGGAGAAAATCTAATTTTAGGAGTGTTAAAAGAAGGGGCTTTAGATGTTGATAAAATTATTGAGAAAACAAACTTACCAGCTTCAAAGGTGGCTAGTACCCTTGCCATTTTGGAAATAAAGGGTAAAGTAAGAAATTTAGGAGGAAATATCTATGCAATTAGTTCTGGTTGAGTCACCAACCAAAAGTAAAACCCTCCAGGGATTTTTAGGCCCGGAATACAGGGTTCTTTCTTCTTATGGCCATATTCGGGATTTACCGGAAGATGAATTTGGAGTGGAAGCGGAAAAGGATTTTAAGCCAAAATATATTGTTATTCCGAAAGCCAGAAAAACCATCCGGTTTTTGAAAGGAGAGTCCCAAAAAGCTAACTTAATCATCTTGGCCACTGATGAGGATAGAGAAGGAGAGGCAATTGCCTGGCATCTGACTCAAATTTTAGATTTAAACGGTCAAAAACCTTATCAACGAATTGTTTTTCACGAGATAACAAAACAGGCAATAGAACAAGCTTTAAAAAACCCGAGAAAAATCGATTTAAAACTGGTCGATGCTCAACAGGCCAGAAGAGTCTTAGACAGAATTGTCGGATATAAATTATCCCCTTTTTTATGGAAAAAAGTAGCCCGGGGATTATCAGCAGGCAGAGTTCAGTCAGTAGCAGTAAGATTGGTTTGTGAAAGAGAAAAAGAAATCCAGAATTTCGTTCCCCAAGAATATTGGACAATCGTCGCTACGCTCCTCAAAATCAAAAATCAAAAATCAAAAATCAAAAATAATGAATTTGAAGCGATATTAATAAAAAAAGATGAGAAAGTTATTCCGAAATTAGGCATCAAGTCAAAAAAAGAGACGGAGGAAATTGTTAAAGATTTAAAAGGGGCCGAATATAAAGTAATAAATGTTGAAAAAAAAGAAGTAAAAAGAAATCCTCTACCGCCATTTACCACCAGCACTTTGCAGCAGGAGGCCTGGCAGAGATCTCGCTGGCCGGCAAAATTGACAATGCAAGTAGCCCAGCAACTTTATGAAAGAGGCTACATTAGTTATCATCGTTCCGACTCTTTAAATCTCTCTGATTTATCTCTTTTTGCCGCTAAAAAATTTATTATTGAAAATTATGGAAAAGAATATTGGGCAGGATTTTTAAGAAGATACAAAGCTAAAGGTAGGGTTCAAGAAGCCCATGAAGCAATCAGACCTACTTATCCCGATCGAACTCCCGAAAAATTAAAGCCCCAGGTTAAATTGAACGAGAAGTGTTCTCGGCTTTATGATCTCATCTGGCGAAGATTTATTGCCTGCCAGATGAGTCAAGCCATTTTTGATTCAACAGTAGTAGATATTAGTGCGGGAAATTATATCTTCCGGGCAACAGGCCAAATTTTGAAATTTGACGGATTTCTAAAAGTTTATCCTATCAAATACGAAGAAACTGAATTACCTTTCCTGAAAATAAATGAAATTTTGAAATTGATAAAACTCATTCCTTCCCAGCATTTCACCCAACCTCCGCCAAGATACACTGAAGCCACTTTAATTAAAGTTTTAGAACAAAACGGAATTGGCCGGCCCTCAACTTATGCCCTGATTCTATCCACAATCCAAGAAAGAAATTATGTTGAAAAAGATGAAAATAAAAAATTCCGGCCGACCGAAATTGGAATTGTAGTTAATGGCCTTTTGGTAAATCATTTTCCAGAAATTGTTGATGTGGGTTTTACGGCCGGAATGGAAAGGGATTTAGACGAGATTGCCAAAGGTAAAATAAAATGGGTTAAGGTGTGTAAGGAATTTTATGAGCCCTTTGAAGAAAATTTAAAACAGAAATATCAAGAAGTTTCAAAAAAGGAAATCACTGAGAAACCAACCGAAAAAAGCTGTCCAAAATGTGGCGCTCTTTTATTAATTCGGCTTGGAAAATATGGGAAATTTTACGCCTGCTCAAAGTTTCCAAAGTGTAAATACACCGAGTCCTTAGAAGAAAACGTTTTGGGAATAAAATGTCCAAAATGTAAAAAAGGAGAAATAACTGAAAAAAGAACCAAGAAAAATAAAATCTTTTACGGCTGCAATCAATTTCCCAAATGCAATTTTGCCTTGTGGGATAAGCCAACCGGAGAGCTCTGCCCAAAATGTCAGTCGCTTTTAGTTAAAACAAAAAGAAAGCAAATCAAATGCTCAAATAAAGAGTGTAATTACAGGGTTGAAAAATAAATAAAAAACTGCTAAAATTTTAAATATGCCGGAGTGGTGGAACCTGCTAGACACGATGGATTCAAAATCCATTGAGGGAAACCTCGTGAGGGTTGGAGTCCCTCCTCCGGCACTATTAAGAAAGCCAGCAATCGCGGACTCCTTGTAAAAATAATGTTTAAGGTTCTACCTTAAACATTTCTGTTAAGTTTTAGCAAATTTTCCAGCAGACAGGTAACGGTCATTGGACCGACTCCGCCTGGAACGGGTGTAATATAACTTGCTTTTTTAGAAACTGATTTAAAATCAACATCGCCGACTAACTTACCTCGTTTTATACTAGTTCCGGCATCAATGATTATTACTCCTTCTTTAACCATGTTACCCTTGATTAAATTTGGCCAACCCACTCCAGAAACTAAGATATCGGCTTTCTTTGTAAAAAATGGGGTATCCCTGGTAAATTCATTTAAAACAGAGACGGTGGATTTTTCTTTTAATAATTGAATGGCCAAAGGAAAGCCAACTAATCTCCCTGCTCCGATAATGACAACATTTTTCCCTAAGAGGGGAATTTTGTAGTTTTTTAAAAGGTGTAAAATTCCGCAAACGGTTGGTGGTAGAATTTTCAAGGTTCCTTGATAAAATTTCCCCAAACTTTTTTCTGATAAAACATCGATGTCTTTTTCTTCAGGAATCAGATTTAGAAACTCTTCCGGAAGAAATTTTTTGGGTAAAGGCAATTGGATAATTATTCCTGAGTTTTCTGGATTTTTGACAATTTTTTCAATTTCTCTTTTCAATTCCAACTTTCCAATTTTTGCTGGAAATCTAAACAACTCAAAATTGATGCCAGTTTTCTGGCAGGCCTTTTTCTTTTGATTAATAAAAATTTGGGAAATCGGATTATCTCCAACCAAAATCACTGCCAATCTCAATTTCAATTTATTATCTTCAATCTTTTTTTTAAGATCTCCGAGAATTTTCTCAGCTAACTTTTTACCATCAAGAATGCTCATGGTATGGGAAATTTTTTACAGAGCTTTTTAACTTCTTGTTTGATTTTTGGAACGGATTTAGGGTTAGAAATTACTTCATTTATCCAAAAAGCGATTTTTTTCATTTCTTTTTCTTTCATTCCCCGTGTTGTCAATGCTGGCGTTCCCAATCTAATGCCTGAAGGGTCAAAGGACGGCCGGGGGTCGTAAGGAACGGTATTTTTATTCAAGACAATGCCGGCTATTTCAAGCAAATCCTGGGCCTCTTTGCCGGAAATGTTTTTATTAGTTAAATCAACCAAAACTAAATGATTGTCAGTTCCGCCAGAAATTAGTTTAAAATCATATTTTTCCAAAGCTTCTGCTAATGCCCTAGCATTTTTGACAATTTGTTGGGCGTATTTTCTGAAACTAGGTTTCATTGCTTCTCTTAAAGCCACTCCAATGGCACAAATCGTATGCCCGTGAGGACCGCCCTGAAGTCCGGGAAAAACTTTTTTAAAAATTTTATTTTCTAACTCTTTTTTACAAATAATAATTGCTCCCCGAGGACCTCTTAAAGTTTTGTGAGTAGTAGTCATCACCACATCAGCCCAGGGAAAAGGACTTGGGTGAACTCCGCCAATAATTAAACCAGCAATATGGGCGATATCAGCCAATAAATAGGTATTGACTTTTTTGGAAATCTGGCTAAATTTTTTGAAATCAATTTTTCTTGGATAGGCAGTGAAACCACAGATAATCAGTTTTGGGAGTTCTTTCTTAGCTATTTTTTCAATTTCCTTGTAATCCAGAAGGTCATCTTTATCTAAAAAATAATTAACTAATTTAAAATCCTGGCCAGAAAGAGAAACCGGTGCTCCATGAGTTAAATGTCCGCCGTGAGAAAGAGGCAAAGATAGAATCTTGTCTCCTGGCCTTAAAAGTCCTCGTAAGACCGCGTAATTTGCCGGACTACCGGAATATGGTTGAACATTGACCGCCCATTTTTTATTTAAGCCAAAAACTTTCCTAACCCTTTCTTCAACTAAAGTTTCTAATCTATCAACAATTTCCTGGCCGGCATAATATCTTTTATACGGCCTGCCTTCCGAATATTTAGTCACAAAAAGCGAACTCAACGCCTCCCTGACTGCCTTTGATGGATAATTTTCCGAAGCAATCAAATTGAGCGTCTCTTGATGACGCTTAGTTTCTTTCTTAATAAGTCTGGCAATTTGAGGATCAGTTTTTTCTACAAACATATCTATATCCTTAGACTAGCATTAGCTTTGATTTTTTGCCAATTTTTTAAGTAGGGGCCCGCCGAAGGCGGGAGGGTGGTGGGCAGGTAGTAGTCTTCTTGATGGAAGCAAGCAGTAGCTGCCACCATGGCGGCATTGTCAGTACAGAAAATTTTTGGTGGAACCAAAAATTTTAGATTTAAGATTTCAGATTTAAGATTTAAGGCGAATTGACGACGCAGTTCATCATTGGCAGCTACCCCTCCGCCAAGAATTATTGATTTTACTCTAAAATCTTTGGCAGCTTTTATGGTTTTATAAATTAATACATCAATTATCGCCTGTTGGACTTCGGCTGCCATTTCTTGGATATAAATTTTTGATTTTTTGATTTTTTGAGAACGGCTCCTAAAATCATACAAAACCGCGGTTTTTAATCCAGAAAAAGAAAAATCATAATTTTTCTGATAAATCATCGGCCTCGGCAGTTTAGGTTTTAGGTTATAGGTTTTAGGTTTTAGGTTTGCCACGGTGACGGCAATAGCTGGCCCGCCGGGATAGCCTAAACCTAAAATCCTGGCTACCTTATCAAAGCACTCTCCAGCCGCATCATCTCGAGTTTCGCCAATCAATCTATATTTCCCAATATCTCGCATCAAAATCAATTGTGTATGTCCACCACTAACAACTAAACAGATAGCTGGAAATAGATTACGTTGCCGGGTCTGGTAATCTAAGAAGTTGGCAAGAATGTGGGCCTCGATGTGATTTACCGGAACTATTGGTTTATTTAATTTTTCCGCTAAATCTTTGGCAAAATTTATTCCTTGCCATAAACAAGGCTCTAAACCCGGTCCGATAGTAACGCCAATTAAGTCAATTTTTGAAATATCTATATTTTTGGTTGTTTTTTTGAGAACAACCGGCAAATTTTTTTGGTGCTCTCTTTTAGCTAAAAAAGGATAAACCCCTCCATATTTTGCATGAAGTTTTACCTGTGAAGAAACAACATTAGACAAAATTTCTAATTTTAAATTTTTAATTTCTAAAATAGCAATAGAGGTATCATCACACGAAGTATCTATTCCTAAAATGTACATGCTCTTATGTCTTAATAAATATACGTAGGTGTAATTATTAAGATAAATTATTGTCGTAAAATTTTAGGTGGGAATTTAGTTAAATCTAAAACTTTTGAGGGTTTGCTTTTTGGCAAATTCCCGGCATCTAAAATTAAATCTAGCTGATATTTTTGACTCTTAAATTGAGAAATAACTTCTTTAATTTTTGTTGAAGGAGGCTTTCCGGAAATATTGGCCGAGGTACCGGTAAGAGGTCGATCAATGTGCTTAATTAGATCAAGCAGGAATTTATATTTGGGAATTCGTAGGCCAATTGTTCCTTTATCTTTACTTTGCAAAACTACAGTAATCTTTCCTGGCCAAACTTTTTTTAAGAATTTTTCCTGGTCAGGACTAATTTTAGCTAAGCTTTTGGCCATCTCTATATCTTTAACAAAAATGGGAATAGGCTTTTCCCTTGACCGCTTTTTTATTTTATAAATCTTCTCCACTGCTTTTTCATTGGTGGCATCGGCCACCAATCCGTAAACCGTATCAGTCGGACAAACCAAAACTTTACCTTCTCTTATTGATTTAACTGCCTTCTTTAAATTTGGTTTTATAATCTCCATCCTACCTTTAAATTACCCCATTTCTCCCAAATAAAAAAGTCCTCTCCAGCTAAGATAGCAAGTAAAATCAGTTTTTTACGGCTAATTTTAAGTGTTTTGAGAATTTTTTTGAGATCGATGAGATAAGTTTGAACTGTAACCGTATCACTGGGAATCTTTCTTCTTCTGGCAAAAGTAAGCTGCCTAGGCCTCACCCTCTGAGGGAGCCTGAATTACTGGAAGGCCCAGGCCCTCCAATAGCTCTTTTGACTCTTGAACAATTTCTGGAGTAATTATTGAAGTTTCTCGAGGGGTGATTTTTTTCTCAATAAATCTTTTTTGTTTGCCTAATTCTAGGGTAATCTCTCCATCAAAAACATAGCATGGCTTAATACCCAGGGTCATAAAATGAGTGACCTGATAAAAAAGGCCAATCAAATGAGAAGTAATCCGACCTTTTCTATCAGTCAGCTCAGGAAGGGTTGTCAAAAATTCATAAAGATCGCCATAAGCATCTATGGTAATTTTCTTTCCTTTTTTTATAATAAAAAAAACTCCTCGCAAGAGGAGCTTTTAAAATTCGAAGATGCGGTATGGCTCCGGGTCCTGCAAAATAAAGAACATTTTTACTCCTCGACAAGCGGAGACTGAACCAGTCTCGATAATCTCACCAAGCCAAGCCTCTGAGATATTTTAGTTGTTTCTCGACTTCGCTTTCGCATTCTAAACTAACGATTTGTAAATTCGGTAGAAACAAAAGGTTTCTAAGCAGCTTCTTCTCAACTTCAGTAATTGGAAAATGCATATCAAGAGGGTTTCCATCTTCCCAAATTGGAGAATTGATATGAATTTCAATCACTCTTTCTAGGAGTAATCTTTTTAGGTATTTCCGGGTTGCTACCAAACGATTTTTCGGCCTCTCTCCTAAGAGTTCAACTGCACTAATCTCGGCATGGGCAACATCCAGTAAAAGATAGAGATTTTTATTTCCTTGGAGAACTTCGTTTATAAAATCTGGTTCACAGATATACTCATACGCACCGCCTAAATGAAAATCTAACTGCTCTATTGCTAAAGGGATTCTCACCCTTTCGGTAAACTCAGAAAGATAATCTAAACTCTCAACAACTCTTTTTAAAACTTCTTCTCTTGGCAAAATTGGGCTTTCGGCAACATTATGATTGTCAGGCGGAACTTTTCCAATTTCTAAAGCAGGAAAAGCAAGATGAACCGAAATTATCTCAGGTTTTTTCTTGAAAATAACTTCTTTGGATCTCTCTAAAGCTAATTTAATTTCATCCAGTTTTAACAGATTCAACGAACCCGCTTTTGGATTATAAGGATCTCTAAACCGGAAATGATATGTCCAGAGCTTATCCGCAGCTTTTTCAAATTGCGAAAGATTGCAAATCTCAACAGTATCCACTAATTCTTTTATTTGAGACCACTTCTCATCTATCGCAGGCGAGTAAGTCACACCTATCTTTTTCATTTACCCTCCTCCTTATTCAAAAGCTTTAAAACACTTTATCTTAACAAACTGAAATTTTTTGTCAATCTTTTGCTATTTCACTTTTACAAAAACCTCTTCTCCTCGTAGAAAATAATCAATAAATTTCTTATCCAGGATGGGCTTTTCCTGAACTTGCCAATCTGAATAAGGCCAAACATTTACTTGACTCTTCATTTCAAATAAGGCTTTTCGTTTAAGACCCAGTTCTTCTCTAATATCAATCCTCAAAATATCTTGAGGAATTTCTGGAACCTGGCTAGCATTAACTTCTGGTCGATCTTTGGCTAATTCTTTTGTCCAGATAAAAAATTGGTAAGATTTGGGTCTGACTTCTAATCTATCTAACATCTCCGAAACTATTTTACTCACTGCTCGATGATCAGTATGGGCATCAGGGTAATGAAAGTAGATCAGGTCAGGCTTTTCCTTTTCGGTTATTTCAATTATTTGTCTTTTTGCGCTTTCTTCATTCTGCCAAACTCTTCCTTCCCCATCGGTCAATTCCAAAAAATATAATCTTTCTTTGGCTACTCCGAGAATCTCCGCCGCCTCTTTAATCTCTTCTTCTCTCTTAGCTTTTACTTCCCAAATTGAGGGATTAGTTTCAATTCCTAAAACAGCCTTGTGGGAATTTCTTCCATCGGCACAAATCACGATATAAACCTCATCTCCATTTTTAAGGTGCTGAGCTATTTTCCCTCCTACCCCTAAAATTGAATCATCATCATGAGCTGCATATACTCCAATTTTTCTTGTTTTGTTTTTAAGGTCCTGATACATGGCTTTTCCCTCCTTTTGTTTAATATATTTTTATACATTAAATTAAAATAGAAATCAAGGTTTTATCATCAAGAAAAATTTCTTCATTCTCTTTTTTTATTGGCTGTAGCCTTATCTCTTTTTTAACAAATTTATTTATATTTTCTAAAAGTTGGCTTTGCTTATAAATTCTGAATAACTTTCGAAACTCTGGTTTTTTAATAAAGTAAAGAAAGTCTTTTTTAATAAAAGCTGCTGCTCCACAAGTAGAAAAATAATCATTTATTAAATAATCTAATTTTTTATTAATTCCATATTTCTCATTCAGATTAAAAATTTCCCCATTAGCAAAATTGAAAGATGTTTTTAAAGTTTTTAAATTAGCATTTTTATAATTTTTGTCTAAGTAATCTACTATGGCCCGACGAAATTCTTCTGCCGACAATCTTGCTCCAGAAACTTTAGGATAGCTTCCATCAGGATTTTTTATCCGAGAAACCCCATCTGCCACAGCGAAAATCGGTGATTTTTTAGAAACTAAATAAAAATCCTCATTAGGCCTTCCCTTTTGATTTTGAATAGAAATAGAAAAAATTCTCATCTATTTATTTTATCTTAAATTTTTAGGAAATAAAAATGGCTGGAGAAAGTTCAACTTTCTCCAGCCTCTTAATGAAATCTGGCCTCCTTTTCTTAGAGGGCTAGTTCCCAGCCTTTATCAGTCTTTACAAAGCAGTAAGGTCGCGATGGCGGAAACTTGTATATTGCCACGCCCAAAAGCTTATCAATTAGGATGTTCACCGCGTACTGAAATCCCCGAATTTCATTATCCGGATAGCGAGAAAGAATGTTGGAAATATCTCTCCGCACCGGTTCCAGGGTCTCAACAAAAGCTCCGGCATACCGCTCCACCACCTCTCGAGTGAAGGGAGGTCTTGTCCCCTTCTTTTCCATTAACTCAGCACGAAATGTAGCATC
>Ga0210018_1001017_pt1 | contig 14851 bp, 11 predicted proteins | sample CryGeyCG2014_010_2_FD_183967 | JGI IMG/M metagenome (GOLD analysis project Ga0210018, IMG submission 183967) | Groundwater microbial communities from aquifer - Crystal Geyser CG09_land_8/20/14_0.10 (SPAdes) (version 2) | ecosystem: Environmental > Aquatic > Deep subsurface > Groundwater | place...
CGTCAAGGCGAAGAGAATTTTGTTCTCTTCTTTACCTTCGTTTTCGCTACGCGAAAACTCGGTGGCCGAAGAGAATTTTGTTCTCTTCTTTACCTTCGTTTTCGCTACGCGAAAACTCGGTGGCCGAAGAGAATTTTGTTCTCTTCTTTACCTTCGTTTTCGCTACGCGAAAACTCGGTGGCCGATGATAGTAGGATTTTTCCGGCGAAAGCATGCCCCGTACCAAACCGAAGGTTTTGGTGTGGGGTAGGTAGCCGCCACCGAAGTGTTCTCGCTTCCCACAATTTGATGCGGGGCTTTTTTAGATTATAATTAAATGAAGATGATGAAATACATAAGTAACACCGGTTTAACGCTGTTTAACGCTGATAATATTTTCAGCGTAAATTCAGCGGAAGACGGCTTTATCTAATCTTCTATTACTAAAATCCTGGCAGCCGTCCCGCGAACGAAAGTGAGCGGATCAGCCTAAATCAGCGAAACAATGATGAAGATTATTTTTAAAATTATAATTTCCGTTTTAGTAATTTTCCTTTTTGTTTTTTTAAATTTAGAGTCCATTTCTCCTCGAGTTAAAAATTTCTTTTATTTAGTATCAGAACCGGCTCAAAAATGGCTTTGGCAAAAAGGAAATAATCTTTCCATTTTTTTTGAGACAATTTCAGAGATTAAAAGTTTAAAAAAAGAATTGGAAGACGAAAAATTAAAAAATAAGACATTGATGAGTGAAAATTTAGCCCTAATCGAATTAAAAAAAGAAAATGAAATTTTACGGAAAGCCTTAGAAATTGGTTTTAAAAAGGATTTTAAATCTATTTTTGCCCAAGTTATTGGGAAAGATGTTTCTCAAGATTCTATTTTAATTGACCAAGGGTCAAAAGATGGTATCAAAGTTGGTTTACCAGTCATTAGCCAACAAAAAACTTTGGTGGGGAAAATTAGTCAGGTTTATGAAAATTTTTCAAAAGTAATGCTCATTTCTAATAAAGAAAGCTCCTTTGATGCTAAAATTACCGATACCGAAACTTACGGAATAGTCAAAGGGAAGGGAAATTTTGAACTCTATTTTGATCTTGTTCCCAAAGACCAAAAGATTAGCGAAGGAGATTTTTTAGTTACCTCGGCTTTAGGAGGGGTCTTTCCTCCGGGACTCTTGATTGGCGAAATTAAAGAAATTAAAAATTCAGATGTCGAACTTTTTCAAAAGGCAGAAATTAAGCCGGCCTTCAATATCAAGGAATTAGAGTTTTTATTTGTTATTACGGAATGGTAATAAAAAAAATCTTTTTAATATTTATCTCTTTTTATATTTTGTTTTTACTTCAGACCAGTTTTTTCGTTTATTTCAACATTTTAGGGCGGTGGCTGGATTGGAGTCCAAATCTTATTTTAATTTCCGTAATTGGCATCAATTTTTTTGAAAAACCCAGAGAAAAATCCGGTCTATTTAGTGCTGTCAGCGGTGGTTTTTTCTTAGATATGTCTAGTGGAGCGTCTGATGCTCCGCTAAATTTCATTGGTTTCCATATTCTAATTTTTCTCTTCATTTCAGTTTTCATCAAATATTTTTTTAAAAAACATGTTCAACTTTTCTAAAAAAACCAAAATTCGACGCCTCCCCGATATTGAACCTCACGAAGTTTTATTGGACTCCAACCCACCCACCACCCATCAAGGAATCTTTCTATGAAGAAATATCTGAAAAACAAAAAAATAAAAACGAAACTTAGAGAGGATATAGAGCCACATGAGATTCTTTTAGATTCATTAGCCAAAAAGAAAGAGGAGGAATTGGGTATTTCCGGGAAAAAGTTCGAGGTTCCTCTTTTTAAAAGAGTTTTTCAAGGTTTTTTCTATTTTTCGATTCTATTACTTTTTCTTCTTTTTTTGAGAACTTTTCAATTTCAGGTAATTGAAGGAAAAGAGTATTTGGCTCAATCTTTCGAGAATAGATATATTTTTCATAAAATCCAAGCTCAGAGGGGAGTGATTTATGACCGAAATTTAAAGCAGCTCGTTTTCAATCGTCCCGGCTTTAATCTGGTTTGCCAAAAGAATAATCTTCCTCAGTCAGATTTTGAAAGAAAAAAAGTTTTAAATGAGGTCTCTCAGATTTTGAAAATAAATTCAAAAGAATTGGAAAAAATAATTAGCGAAGCGTCTAAAAGTGAAGATTTTACTTTCCCGGTCTTTAGGAATTTAGACCATCAAACCTTACTTATTTTGGAAACCAAAATTGGAGAACTCTCCGGATTCGAGATATCTGAAAACTCAATTCGAGAATACCCGGATGGTGAAGATTTCGCTCATTTAATTGGTTATATGGGAAAAATAAAAAGTGAAGAATTTAAAGCCGAGCCAGAATTTTATTCAATTTTCGATGATGTTGGCCGGGAGGGAATCGAAAGTTCTTATGAGAAAGTTTTAAGGAAAAATCCTGGGGAAATAAGAGTTGAGAGAGATGCCTCGGGAAATATAATTTCCAAGGAAACAATGTCTCTGCCGGAATCTGGAAAAAGTTTGGTTTTGTATTTAGATTCCGATTTACAAAAAAAAATTAAAGAGGTTTTAGAAAAAAAAGTGAAAGAAATTGGAGCCGAGGGAGCGGCGGCAGTGGCTTTGGATCCAAAAACCGGAGGAGTTCTGGCTCAGGTTTCTTTACCAACTTTTGATAACAACATTTTCTCAAAAGGAGACCAAAAAGCAATTCAAGAACTTTTAGACCCAAAAAATGACCAACTTTTTAATCGCGCAATCAAAGGTAAGTATCTTATCGGTTCTACAATAAAACCCTTAATTGCCTCGGCTGTTTTAGAAGAAAAAATAATTCCGCCAGATAAAAAAATTAATTGTCAGGGAAAGATTGTAATTCCTAATCCTTGGGATCCTTCTTCGCCGACTATTAAAAACGACTGGAAAATACATGGCTGGACTGATATGAGAAAAGCGATTGCCGAATCCTGCGATGTTTATTTTTATACCCTGGGAGGCGGATACGGTGACCAGGAAGGTTTAGGCCCAACAAAAATTAAAGAATATTTAGAAAAATTTGGTTGGAATAAAAAAACCGGTATTGACCTGCCGGGAGAAGTCGAAGGTTTTATTCCTGATAAAGATTGGAAAAAGAGAACTTTCGGCCAAAGCTGGTCTGATGGCGACACTTACAATCTTTCCATTGGTCAAGGTTATCTCAAAATTACTCCTTTGGAAGTAGCTGTTAGTTTCTTACCAATAGCCAATGGCGGAGAAATTTTTAAACCTCAAATTGTTCAAAAAATTGTTGACAGTGAAAAAAATCTGGTCGAAGAGGATAAATCCTCTTCTTCACCCTTCGCTGAGACTCGGGTAATTGAAGAAATCCAACCCCCAATCTTAAATGCAAATTTCATTGACCCAAAAAATCTTCGGGTTGTTAGAGAAGGGATGAGGCAAGCAGTTACCGCTGGTTCAGCCTCAGGTTTCTTGGATAATTTGCCGGTTTCGGCGGCGGCCAAAACCGGGACAGCTGAATTGGGAGGGGACTACTATAACATCTGGATAACTGTTTTTGCCCCGTCTGAAGACCCTAAAATTGTTTTGACTATTGTAATTGAAAAGGTTAAAGGTTTGAAAGTTGTTACTTTGCCCGTGGCTCAAGAAATATTAAATTGGTATTTCAGCCCGTTAGAAAAATCAAAACCATAGATACTGCAGTAAGTTTGGGAAGGGAGAGATAACAAAAAGTATTTTCTAACGGGCTTCACTAAATGAGGTTTAAGATGTAAGATTTAAGATGTAAGTTGATAAAATGGCTACAATTAATAAATCTTCGATTCATTTCAATTTTCATCAAATCTTCGATTTAATTCAATGATTGACGAATTAAGGAAAATCAGGTTAAAGAAATTGGAGGCAATTAAAAAAGCCCTGATTTTACCTTATCCGGCCAAGACCAAAAAAACTCATAAAATCAGTGAGGCACTGGCAAATTTTAATTCATTAGCCAAAACAAAAAAAGAAATAGTTTTAGTTGGCAGAATTATGTCTTTGAGGATTCATGGCGGAGCCACTTTTTTCCATATTGAAGATGGAACGGGTAAAATTCAGACCTTTTTCAGAAAAGATAGGTTAGGGGAGAAAAGTTATCAATTTTTCTTAGAGAATTTTGATATCGGAGATTTTATTGAGGTTAGGGGAGTTTTATTTAAAACAAAAATGGGAGAAAGAACAATTGAAGGTGCCGATTTTAAAATGTTGGCAAAAAGTTTATTGCCCCTGCCGGAAAAATGGCATGGCTTAAAAGATATCGAAGAGAGATTCAGAAAAAGATATTTGGATTTGATTTTCAATCCGGAAGTTAAAAAGAAATTTGAAATTCGTTCCCGAGTTATTCAGACAATTCGAGAATTCTTAGATAAAGCAGGATTCTTAGAAGTGGAAACTCCGATTTTACAACCCATTTATGGTGGAGCCAAGGCCAGGCCATTTAAAACCCATTTGAATGCCTTTGATTTAGATATGTATTTAAGAATTGCCCCGGAGCTTTATTTGAAACGCCTTTTGGTTGGCGGATTTGAAAAAGTTTACGAAATCGGAAAATGTTTCAGAAACGAAGGAGTGGATAGATTCCATAATCCCGATTTTACGATGCTGGAATTTTATTGGGCTTTTGCTGATTATAAGGATTTGATGAAACTAACGGAAAAGTTGTTCGAATATCTTTTAAAGAAAGTTTTTCAAAAATTAGAAATTACTTACGAAGGTAAAAAAATCAATTTTAAAGTTCCCTGGCCGAGGGTTGAATTTTCCCAATTGATGAGAAAATATACTGCCCTTAATGTCGAAGAAATTAATTTAGAAGGCTTAGAAAGAAAGGCGAAAGAATTTAATTTAAAATTAGAAAAGGGATTGGGCAAAGCGGAAATTTTAGATGAAATCTATAAGAAATTTGTCAGACCAAAAATCTGGCAACCAACTTTCATTATTCATTTTCCCCTGGGATTTCAAACTTTGGCTAAAGCCTTAGAAAAAGATTCTCACCGATTAGCCAATTTCCAATTAGTGACGGCTGGTTTTGAATTAATTAATGCCTTTTCTGAATTGAATGATTCAATCGAACAAAGAAAAAGATTCGAAGAACAAAAAAAATTAATGGCAGCCGGTTTTAAAGAGGCCCATCCCTTAGATGAAGATTTCTTAGAAGCCCTGGAATATGGAATGCCACCGGCTGTCGGTTTTGGAATGGGAATAGATAGATTGGTGGCCTTATTGACTGATTCCCATTCTTTGAGAGAAGTAATTTTGTTTCCGACAATGCGACCCAAATAAATCATCTGGTTCGTAATAGACCCGCCCCGCACCTTTTGAACCTTTTTAAAAGTCAATTGTTTGATTTTGATGAAATACTTTAAATACCTGACAAAAGGTGCGGGGTGAATTATTCGCTGATTTATGTTAGACATTAAATTTATTCGTCAAAATCCAGATATTATTAAAGAAGGCGGCAGGAAAAAGCAGGTCAAAGTTGATATTGACCGGCTTTTAGAAGTTGATAAAAAAAGACGGGAAGTATTACAAGCCTTGGAAGATATGCGAGCCCAGAAAAATAAATCCTCAAAAGAAATTTCCGGAACAAAAGTCGAGAAAGAAAAACAAAAAATCATCTTAAAAATGCGAGAATTAGATAAAAATAGCGATAGATTAAATGGGGACTTAAAAGAATTGAATGAAGAATTCAAGAAATTAATGTTTCAAATTCCCAATTTGCCTTTGGCTGATGTTCCGGTAGGCGAAAATGAAAAAGATAATGTTGTTTTAAAAGAAGTGGGCGAAAAACCCAAATTTGATTTTGAACCCAAAGATTACCTTGAGCTTGCCGAAAGGTTGGATTTAATTGATGTCAAAAGAGCGGCAAAAATTGCTGGTTCCCGGTCTGGTTTTTTAAAAAGAGAGCTGGTTTTAATAGAATTTGCTTTGATTAAACTGGCTTTTGATACTTTAATGAAAGAAGGATTTGTTCCCATCTTGCCCCCGGTAATGCTAAAGCCAGAGATGGCCAAAGGAACAGGCTATTTTGAAGCAGCTGATATCGAAGAGGCTTATTTCTTGCCAAAAGATAATTTATTTTTAATTGGCACGGCTGAACAATCTCTCTTAACTATGCATACCGATGAGATTTTTGATGAGAAAGAATTGCCCAGAAGATATTTGGGTTTTTCTACTTGTTTTCGGAGAGAAGCCGGTTCATATGGAAAAGACACCAAAGGAATTTTTCGCGTTCATCAGTTTGATAAAGCGGAGATGTTTAGTTTTACTAAACCAGAAGATTCTATAAAAGAACACCAGTTTTTCTTAGAAATTGAAGAAAAATTAATGCTCGCTTTAAAAATTCCCTATCGAGTTGTCAATATTTGTACCGGAGATTTAGGAAGACCGGCCGCAGCAAAATATGATATTGAGGCTTGGCTGCCAAGCGAAAATCGCTACCGCGAAACCCACTCAACTTCAAATTGCACCGATTTCCAAGCCCGGAGATTAAATATTAGATACCGTGATTTGAAAACAAAAAAATTAGAATTTGTTCATACAGTCAATGGCACTGCTTTTTCTCAAAGACCAATACTGGCGATAATTGAAAATTATCAGCAAAAAGATGGGAAAATATTAATTCCAGAAGTCTTGCAAAAATATTTGTCATTTAGGGAAATTCACCCTGTTAAATAATCTAGCCCTTTTTGAAAAAGGCTGGATTGCCCGTCGGGCATTTAACCGGGTAAAAAGATGATTGAAGAAAAAGAGATTTTAATCGACAATTTAAAAATCAATTGTAAAATTGCAGGCCAAGGTCCTGCTATTTTAATCTTACATGGCTGGGGAGGGTCTTCCGATTCCTGGCTCAAGGTTCAAGAAATTTTAGCTAAAGCCGGTTTTAAAGTAATTTGCCCTGATTTTCCAGGATTTGGTAAAAGTAAAACCCCATTGGAAACTTGGGGAGCCAAAGAGTATGCTAATTTTGTTTTAAATTTAACAAAAATTCTTGAACTGCAAAAATTTTTTCTCTTGGGACACTCATTTGGCGGTAGAGTTGCTATTAAATTTTCTGTTCTTTATCCAGAAAAAATAAAAAGTCTAATTCTCTGCGATTCGGCCGGGATAAAACAAAAATGGGGGCTCGGAGAGAAATTGATATTTCAGATATCTAAGCTCGGAAATGCAATTTTTACTCCTACTCCTCTAAAAAGATTCAAAGATAAAGCTAAAAATTTATTTTATCTCTTTTTGCGTCATCGAGATTATGCCAAAGCTGATGGAATGATGCGTAAAATTCTTAAAAAGGTCATCACCGAAGATCTTTTAGATGACCTTCCACAAATTAAAACTAGGACTTTAATAATTTGGGGGGAATCTGACAAATTAGTTCCAGTAAAATATGTTCATATTTTTAAAGAGAAAATTGAGAACTCTGAGCTGAAAATTCTTCCTAAAATTGGGCACTCACCGCATTTGGAAGTTCCCGAAAAACTAACTGAAATTATTATAAATTTTTTACGAGCCCTATAATATGTTTTATATTTTAAGTTTTCTTTGGTTTATTCAGACTCTAAAATCAATCTTATTTTGGCTTTATCTTTGGCAATTGAAAGAATATCATATTGGCCGATTTGTTGACCATTTTCGAACCGAAAAAGGGAAGAGATTAATATTTAATAAACTTTTAATTTTCAAAATTTTATTAGTTTTCATTTTTCTCTCCGGTTTTTTTCTTTTTGGTTTTGAGATATTGCCTCCACCAATATTTTCTTCCAAAACTTCTTTATATTTTTTTGAGTTTCTCTTTACAATTCCCTTTTTGGTTATTATTTTATACATTTTCGAAGCAGTTCGTGCTTTGTTTATTTTTTTCCAAAAGAAATTAAAAAAACCGATAATCACTAAAAAAATCATTTTTTTAATCTCTACTGTTTTAATTTTAGAAATTTTGTTTATTTTCATTCTTTCTTTATATTCGAGAGATGAATGGGGTAATATCAATTTGGGGTTAGCTACTCTCTCTCTTTTATTATTCGATATTTTAACCCCAGCTCTTATTTCCGGAATTGTTTTAGTTTTTCAACCTTTAGCAGTTTTGGCAAGAAATCAAATCATTAAAAAAGCCAAAGAAAAGCGAGCCAAATTTAAAAACTTGATAGTAATTGGTATTACTGGTTCATATGGTAAAACTTCAACCAAAGAATTTTTAGCTACGATTTTATCAGAGAAATTTAAAGTTTTAAAAACAAAAGAGCATCAAAATTCAGAAGTTGGAATTTCCCAATGTATTTTAAATGATTTAAAAGAAGAACATGAAGTTTTTGTTGTTGAGATGGGAGCTTACAATAGGGGAGGAATAAAATTGCTTTGTGATATTACCAAGCCCCAAATTGGAATTTTAACTGGTATTAACGAACAACATATGGCAATCTTTGGATCGCAAGATAATATCGTAAAAACAAAATATGAATTAATTGAGTCTTTGCCAGAAATGGGTTTTACCGTTTTCAATGGCGACAACATTTACTGTCGAGAACTCTACAAAATGGCCCCGGTTTCTAAAAGAATTTGCTACACCACATTTTCTGCCCTTGCCGATGAGGTGGTACAAGGAGATTTTTGGGCCAGTGATATTAAATTAGATAAAGAATCGCTTTATTTTAAAGTTTTTTCGCGATGGGGAGAAAGAGGTGTTGAATTTAAACTGAATCTACTTGGAGAACATTATGCCCAAAATATTTTAATGGCCGCTATCGTAGCAAAAGAAGTATTAGGGATGACCCTAGAAGAAATTGCAAAAGTCTCTCAGAAAATAAAATCTGAACAGGGAGGAATGAGATTAATTAAAACAAAAGATGGATTAAACATTATTGATGCCACTTATTCTGCCAATCCTGATGGAGTGATTTCCCATTTAGAATATCTAAAAGTTTGGCCTGGAAAAAAAGTAATTATAATGCCTTGTTTAATTGAATTAGGCCAGGTCTCAAAAGAAGTTCATAAAAGAATTGGCCAAAAAATTGGAGAAGTTTGTTATTTAGCTATAATTACAACTAAAGAGAGGTTTAGAGATATAGGAGAAGGGGCAGTTGAGAAAGGAATGCCGGGCGAAAATATTTTATACACGGAAAATTCAAAAGAAATTTTTAAAAAGATAAAAAATTTTTCCCAACCAGATGACATTATCCTTTTGGAAGGAAGAGTGCCAAGCGAATTAAAAAATCTTTTACCTGAGCGTAGTGAAAGGTGAAGATGAATGAATATTCATCGACTATGGAAATTAAAGAAATAACAAACAAAGAGATATGGGAAAATTTTCTTTTAGAATGTAAAGAAAAAACTTTTTTGAGTTCTTGGAATTGGGGAGAGTTTAATAAAATGATGGGAAATAATATTTGGAGATTGGGAATTTATGAAAGCGAAAAGCTAAAAGCTAAAAGCGAAAAGTTAATTGGCGTTGCTTTGGTGGTGAAAATAGTGGCGAAAAGAGGAACATTCTTGTTTGTCCCTCACGGGCCGAACCTGAAGTTAAAAGTTAAAAGTGAAAAGTTAAAAGTTTTAGAATCATTATTGGCGGAGTTAAAAAAAATTGGTAAGGAAGAGAAGGTAGGTTTTATCAGGATTGCGCCGACCTTAGAAAGAAGTGAAGAAAATATTGAGATTTTTGGGGAAATCGGATTTATAAATGCTCCTATTCATATGCATCCAGAAATAACTTGGGAGTTAGATATTAAAAAGCCAGAAGAGGAACTCTTATCTAAAATGAGAAAAACAACACGATATTTAATCAGGCAGGCTCAAAAAAATTCCGATATCAGAATAGAACAGGGTTTAGAATTAAGAGACATTGAAAAATTTAATCAACTTTATCAAGAGACGGTTGATCGTCACCATTTTGTGCCATTTTCTTTAGAATATTTAAAAAATGAATTTTTAGCTTTTAGAGACGATAATCAAGTTTTAATATTTCTTGGGAAATACAAAGGTGATTTAATTTCTTCAGGAATTTTCATTTTTTGGCAAAATATCGCCTTTTATCACCAGGGCGCCTCTTCTTTAAGATACCCCAAAATTCCGGTTTCTTACTTACTTTTGTGGGAAGCGATAAGAGAAGCAAAAAATAGGAGTTGTCAAAAATTCAATTTTTGGGGTATAGCGCCAGAAAATTTAAAAAATCATCCTTGGGCTGGTTTAACTTTGTTTAAAATTGGTTTTTCAGGTTATAAAAAAGAATATGTGAAAACTCAAGATTTTCCACTTTCAAAAAAATACTGGCTAACTTATATTTTTGAAAAATTAAGGAAAACAAAAAGGGGCCTGTGAGAAAATATCGAAAACCATATCGAATAAAAAAAAGAAAATCGATTTGGAGGAACCGATTTTTTTGGCTCGGCATTTTGGGTTTAGTGATTTTGGGAGGTATTTTTTATCTTTTAGTTTTTTCGGCTTTTTTTCGGATTGGAAAAGTTATAGTTTCTGGTAATGAGAAAATTCCTAAAGAAAGAATTCAAGATATAGTTAAGGAAAATTTGGAGAGAAAGATTATATTTTTCAAAAGTAAAAGCATTTTTTTAATTGATTTAAAAAAAATTAAAGAAAATGTTTTAAATATTTTCCCCAAAATTGCTGAAATTGAGATAACCCGTGACTTTCCTGATACTTTAAATTTAAAGGTAACAGAAAGAAAAGAAGTAGGAATTTTTTGCCACCAGAACGCCTGTTTTTTATTAGATAAAGAAGGAATAATTTTTGAAAATGTTCCGGAAGAGATGCAACTATTAAAAATTCAAAAATTGAATCTTGATAGAGAAATAAAATTAGGAGAAAGAATTATAGAAAAAGAACTCAGCGCTCCGATTTTGGAAGCTGAAACTGAATTAAGAGAAGATTTTAAAATTCCTGTTAAAGAAATTTCGATAATCTCTGACGAAAGAGTAAATTTTAAAACTTTTGAGGATTGGGAAATTTATTTTAATCCTCAAAGAGGTATAAATTGGCAGTTAACCAAACTCAAAGCAGTTTTAGAAAATGAGATTCCGGCTGAAAAAAGAAAAGATTTAGAATATATAGAGTTGAGATTTGGAAACTCCGCTCCCTTTAAATATAGGACGTCACCCACCCTCCACCCTCCCGCTGAAGCGGGCCCCTAGGGAATGTAATAGACAAAGATTGAATAGCCAATTTTCGTTACCGGTTTGTATTTGTCTAACCATCGGTAATATCCATATTGCTGATTAAAACCAGGAACAGGTTCTCCTCTTCCTCCCTGTAAAAAAGTTGCTGAAACCGCTAAATAACTTCCTTTAGGTAATTCCTGCGGATCTCTCGTGCCCCACCAAGGGGCATATTTTTCTTTTAAATAATATTTAGCATCACCTCCGCCAAAATAATCAACATAGATTTTTTCAATTTTATTTTGATCAATCCATTTTTTCAATCTTTTTAAATCCTGGCCCCAATCCAGATTAGAATCGACCGTATAAATATATCCTTTATCAGGCCCTCCCACTAATTCATTAAAATAAGTAAGAAAATGGGGATAAATAGAAATAACGGAAATTGCCTGCCAGAGGATGAGGACTCCAAAAATTGTATATTTTAATTTCGAATAGGGCTGTTTTAACCAACTTATTGTTGTTGCGCTAACTAATAAAATTGTAAATGGAAAAACAGGCAGCAAATGGCGAACACCGATATTAAGATTAGAATTTAAACTAACTATCCAATAGAGGAGGATAAAACAAATCATAGCGAACTCAGAAAAGTGAAATTTTATCCAGTTTTCCACTCTCGGAAAGAGATTTACCCAAAATGGTTTTTTAATTAACCCAGCACTATATAAAATAGCAATCAAAGTTAAAATATGAAAAGCTAATGATTCCTTTATTGAATAAACTACCGGAAAATAATTTTTCCAGCCGGCAGCCGAAACTTCGCCTAAAAAATAAGTTGTGTTGCCACCGGCTGCTCGCTGGAAAACTAGAGCCAGGCCCAAAAAATATTCGGCCAAAGGTCTCAAAACAGGTTTTGTTGAGGCCCAGACTAATATTTTGCCCAAAAAGGGAAAGGGAGTACTAGCCAAAAGAAATTCAGTATCTCTGGCTTGTCTTTCTGGAGGATAATTCAAAACATGATATTGATAAACTAATCCAATTAAGAGATAACCAATAACAAATACCGAAATTAAAATTTTAAAAGCCTGTTTTAAATTTCCTAATTTAATTAGCCACCAAACCAGAGCTAAAAAAACAAATAAAGGAATCAAAAGGATTACCGAAAATTTACAAAGCTCGGCTAAGCCAAAGGAAATTCCGGCTAAAATAATATTTTTTTTATCAGGGTTTTTAAGTGCTCTCAGAAAATAATAAGTAGCAATAAAGACACCTGTGGCTGCCCCCACATCGGTAGTCACCAATCTGCCATGGGCCAAAAAAGTTGGGGAAAAAGAGAATAAAAAAAGAGAAAGTAGGGCAACTTTATTTCCCAATAACTCTCGAGTCCATTTAAAAATATAAAATCCGAGCAAAATTAAAATCAAAATCATCGGAATTCTCCCCCAGAAAATCATTTTATCTACCGGATTACCACTTTGGTAAAGAAAATTAAACCCAAAATCCCACTGGCCATTAATGTCTTCTTTCCAGGCTCTGATATCCGAAGGAAAATTTATATTTTTGATAAAAAGTAGAGGGAGGGCAGCCAAATCTTTTAACAAGGGTGGATGCTCGGGATTCAATCTCATATCTTTTTGGGTTAAATAAGAATAACCAGCCGGCAAATGAGCCAGTTCATCCATGGTCAGGGAATCATCTTTCATTGAGAAAAGAGAAACTAAAAAAACAAAAGTTAGCAAAATCCCGGCTAAAATATTTGTCAAACGATTATTTAATTTCATAGATTAAAATTTCATTTTCTTTTTTACTTTTACCCTGCGGAAATTTTTGAGCCAATTCGTTAAATAAATTTTCATCATATTTCATTGGCACAATTACTGTTTTTTTATCTATTTTAATCCGATTTAAATTTTCCGGCAATAGATAGGTTGATTGAGGTTGTCCAAATTCTGTATTTTCAATAAACATTACTGTTTGAGCTGGCATGGGAATGCCTTTTGGCCAAGGAACAGGCACGCCCGGCCTATTAACAATGACATATTTTTGAATTTCCGGAGATAAAGAATTTAAATAATTTCCCATTTTGACATAATCTGAAGAAAAAGCATTTTCCACTTCGGAATTTTTTCCCCATCTAACAAAGTATTTATTAAATTCTGAAACGGAAATGGCAATCAAAAATAAGAGGCAGGCAAAAATTAAAAGTTTTTTCCTCTTATTATTTCTTTCAAAAAATTGATAGATTTTTAGTCCGCCTAGAGCGACAAAAATATAGACGACTGGTATTACACCAATCACCCTTAAAGAGTGGGGGATTCCTTCATAAGTTAAAATGCCGGGCAGGAGCATGACGAAAAACCAACTTAATAATTGCCAATTGCAAATTGCCAATTGCAAATTTCGGCGGAATTTTAAAGAATTTTTAATCGCTAAAAAAAAGCCAATTAAAAACAAAATTCCTAAAGGCCAGGGCAACATTGGGGAGCCGGAAAAATTGTGGCGCCAATTGGGATCGCCATAAAAATTAAACATTCCCAAATGTAAAATTAAAGATTTTCCCAATTCTTTGATTGGATTTTCAGCAGCAAAGATTGAAATTGGAGCGGCGCGACCGATAAAATCTTGAGGATGTTGGAGGAAATAGACACCGATAGGGAAAGCAACAATAAAAATAGAAAATAGAAAATAGAAAATAGAAAATAAATATTGTCTTTGGAGGTTTTGCCTGTCCGCCGACTTGTCCGCCAAAGCTTTAGCGTCGGCGGAAGCCTTGGCGAAGGCGGGTTTTTGATAAATAAACCACCAGCAAATCAGAACTAGAGGCAATAATAAAACAATAAAGCGATAGGAAATATAAGTGTAAAAACCGAGACCCAAAAATACCCCGGAAATAATTAAATCCCAAATTCTTTTTTGACGGAATCCTCTGAATAAAAAATAAAAGCCAAAGACTAAAATAAAGGGAACTAAAATTGCCCGAAAACCGATTCTTGAAAAATTGGTATGCCAGAAAGAAATTGCCAAAAAGAAACTGGCCAAAAGAGCAATGTAACGAGCTCTTTCTTCGTTACATTGAGAAAATAGTTCTTTGGTGAATAAATAGAGACCTAAAACTGTTAAAATACCAACAATGGCGGCAGCGATTTTGATTGACCAGATGGAAACTCCGAAAATTGAAAAAGAAAGAGCTATTAACCATATCATTAAACCCTCTCTACCATTATTTTCTGGATAAAATAATTTAAATCCGCCAACTGGCGGAGCCGTTTTTAAACTTCCCAAGGCCTCATTGCCATTGATTGCCACATCGGGATAAAGCCCCGGCGGAATCGAATTTAATTGCCACAATCTGAAAAAAGCAGCGATAAAAAGAATTAAAATTAGCAAAATTATCTCTTTTTTCTTCATTGACCGAACTTTTATTTATAAAAGTGAAGGTGAAGAAGAGGAGAATTCCTCTTCGCTTTAATCATTTTAGCAAATTTAATTTAAAAAACATATCTCAGCAATTAACAAATTCCTCTTGACCCCCACACCAAATTTTGGTGTGGGGGTTGACAATTAAATTCTATTGTATAAAATAGAATTATCACTCTGAGGTCTTGACTGCTAATCTGGGTTTGCTATAATGAATGGGTCGAAGAAAATTATTTCTTCTTCATCTTCGCTAACGCTCGATGGTCGAAGAAAATTCTTTTCTTCTTCAGCTACCCGAGCCGCAGCGAAGG
>Ga0210018_1001018_pt1 | contig 14841 bp, 14 predicted proteins | sample CryGeyCG2014_010_2_FD_183967 | JGI IMG/M metagenome (GOLD analysis project Ga0210018, IMG submission 183967) | Groundwater microbial communities from aquifer - Crystal Geyser CG09_land_8/20/14_0.10 (SPAdes) (version 2) | ecosystem: Environmental > Aquatic > Deep subsurface > Groundwater | place...
AAACTTACAATTATACACTCGACAGTAGCACCTAGAACGACAAAGAAAATTGGCGGAATGATTGTTCATAGCCCGGTCAGAGGAGTTCATCCTCATTTATACGAAGGTATTAAAACTTTTGTTAAATATATTGGAGCTGATAATAAAAAAGCTGGGGATTTTGCTAAGAGACATTTAGAAAGTTTAGGAATAAAAACAAAAGTATTTTACCCATCAGTAACCACTGAAATTGGGAAGCTCCTAGATACGAGTTATTACGGTCTCTGTATTGCCTGGCATGGCGAAATGAAAAAATTATGCAACAAATATGGAATAGATTTTGAAAAAGCTGTCACCGATTTTAACAAAACCTATAATGAGGGTTACAAAAAATTAGGATTACCAAATGTTATCAGACCAGTATTGTATCCACCAAAAGGCGGAATAAAAGGACATTGTATTTGCAAAAATGCTGAAATCCTTAAAAAATATTACAAAAGCCAAGCTCTGGATTTAATTTTGAAATATAAGTCAAAGGAAAAATTCCAAAAATGAAAATAAGAAATTTTAATGATGCAAAATCATTATTATTTGACAACCTAACTGTTAAACAAACGATCTTTAAAAATACTTTTTGGCTGGCAGTAGCTACAGGAATAAGTAGGCTACTCACTTTAATTTTACTAATTTTTGTTGCTAGGATTTTTGGAGCCACCGAATATGGAAAATTTACTTTCGCCATAGCCTTTGTCTATTTGCTTAGTATTTTTTCCGATTTAGGTGTATCTTCAATTGCCACTCGGGAATTTTCTCGTGATAGAGAAAGAGAGAAAGAAATTTCAGCCCTACTCTCTTTAAAAATTCTTTTAATCTTTGGAACAATAATTTTAACTTTGGTTGGTTCATTTTTCATTACCCCCGATCCTATTATTAGAGGGTTAATCTGGATTTTAGTAGTTTACAATTCAATTAACAGTTTTTCTGAGATAATCTTTGCATTTTTAAGGGCTCGCCAGAAAATGGAATATGAAGCTTTGACAAAGATTTTCCAGGCTATTTTAATTACTGGCTTTGGGCTTTTCGTTCTTTTCAATTTCCCTTCGGTAAAAAATCTTAGTTTAAGTTATTTATTAGCCAGTTTATTTGTTTTATTTTTTCTTTTAGCTTTCTATCATTTTAGGATTTATCCCCTTTCTCTTAGATGGGATGAAATTATCTGGAAAAAATTTTTAGCTATGTCTTGGCCATTGGCTTTAATGGCTATTTTTACTGGAATTCACAATTATGTTGATTCCATTATGCTGGGATATTTTGGCCAAATTACTCAAACTGGCTGGTATAATGCTGCCTTGAAAATAGCTCAGGTAAGCCTGATTCCAGCTGCTCTCATTTCTCAGAGTTTTTATCCGGCCTTAAGTATTGCTTTCAAAGAGTCAAAAGAGCGACTTCAAAGGATTTGGAATTATCATATAAAAACCCTGGCTTTAATTGCTTTTCCTATGATGATAGGAGGAGTAGTTTTTGCCCCTAGAATTATTGATTTCCTTTATCTTCCGGATTTTACTCCTTCTATTTTGGCCTTTCAACTTTTAATAATAATGGCGGGAATTGTTTTTCTTTATTATCCTTTTAGCCAGGTTTTGGTTGCTTCCAATCAGCAAAAAAAAGTTTTCTGGCCGATCATTGCCGGAGGTCTGCTTAATGTAATTTTAAATTTAATTTTAATTCCCAAATATAGTCTATATGGAGCAGCTATTGCTACGGTTATTACTAACATATTCATTTTCTTTTTATTTTTTTATTTTGTTGCCAAATTTACTTCAATTAAATTTCCCGATTATAATTTTCTTTTAACTTTTTTTGGAATTTTCCTTTCAACTGGAGTTATGTATTTAGCAATCTCCCAACCAATAATTTATAATCTTCATATATTTGCCTCCATTTTAATTGGTGCTTTTATTTATTTTGTTGGTCTTTCAGGATATATCATATTAATAAAGAGGTGGTTTAATTATCAATTATTCTAAAAAATGATTAGCAGAGAATTTAACGCCAAAAAACATTATTCCTGGGAGTACGATTCAAAAAATAGATTTATAAGTTATTGGTATCAAACCAGAGAAGTTTTAAAAACCGGTCCAAAAAAGATATTAGAAATTGGAATAGGGAATAAGACTGTTACTAATTATTTGAAGGTGCAGGAAATTGAGGTGGTGACAGTTGATACTGAAAAAGACCTAAATCCAGATTATGTTTGTGGTGTAACAGATATAGATAAGTATTTTAAAGAAAATTCAGTTGATACAATTTTATGCGCAGAAGTTCTTGAACATCTTCCTTTTGAGAACTTTGAAACGGCCTTAAAAAAGATGCATAAAATAACAAAAAATTATACAATAATTTCTTTGCCCCATTTTGGAATAAATTTTAGATTTAGTTTCAAATTTCCTTTAATAAAGGAAAAGAATTTATTGATTAAAATTCCATTACCCATAGCTCATAAATATGATGGTGAACATTATTGGGAGATTGGATACAAAGGTTATTCTTTAAGAAAAATTTCAAAGATTTTCTCTAAATTTTTTGATATCGAAAGAGAATTTTTGGTTCCAGAAACTCCTTCACACCATTTCTTTGTTTTGAGAAAAAAATGAATTACAAGCTTTATATCTTAAAAACAGATCTAAGAGAATATGGATTTTCTTACGTATTAAAAAGAGTGATTTCATATTTACTTCGACCTCTGACTAACTTGATGCAAAGGAGTATTTTTTTAGTTAATCTTTGGTACGGAGTTTTACCAAATTTAAGAGAAAAATTACCTTTTGGTAAATCAAATCCTAAATTTATTAAATTTCCTCAAACTGATTTGGTAAAGCGGGTCCGCGAATTTTGGTACGGTAATATTCCTGGAAATTTTGATCTAGATGGGGAAAAAATTTCCAGAAAAGATATTTTTACCCATGGAGGTCCTAATCCTAAATTTACTTGTCCAATTTGTCAAAAATCAGAGTGGTTATCCCGAATAAAACAGAAAAATTTATTTCAGCCTCATACTTGCCCTCAAGTAAAAGAATGCGAAGAACTATGTAAAAAACAGGGCGATGAGTTATGGATCCATTATCACCAAAACTTTCATTTCATTTTTGGCTCTAATCCTAATTTGCCTGCACCTAAAGGTCTCTATCTTCGTGCCATTCCCAATGAAAAATATTTCAATCTTAAGCCTTGTTGTGATCTGGGCCCTCTGGTTAATAGTCGTCGATTTGCTTTTGCTTGCCAAATCGATATGGTCCAAAAACCGATCAATATAAATTGGTCTAATTATGATTTTCTGTTCATAGATATCAGTGGATCTAATCAAAAATTTCCTCGGCCTAATATCCCTATCATTTTATATGGCCACGATTTTTGGAAGAATAAAAATTACTTTCAATGGGTAATAAATTGGCTAAAACCAGATATATTTTTAACTTCTTATCCAACTCAATGGAAAGAAAATTTTAAATTTCCCTCAAAAACAAAAATTGTTTTTTATCCTCTCTTTCCAAGCTTATTTTTTACTCGAACAAATTTGACTGAAAAAAAATTAGATCTTTTGGTAATCGGAACTGTTGCCAATCCCATTTACCGCTCTAGAATTGAACTTTCAAAACAAATTTCTCAGTTAGCTTCAAAATACAGAATTGAATTTTCTCATTGGGTTGGAGCTTTAAGAGATCGATGGCGAGGCCCTACTGAGTATACTGATTTATTCTCACATCAAACTGTGCGTTATTTAAATAAATGGTTTGAATATTTAGGTTCAGCCAAATATGTAATTTTTGGAAGAATTGGAGATCCTAAAAAACAATTTTTAGTTTTTAAATATTATGAAACCTTAGGTTCTGGAGCTATTCCAATTTTTCCTGAAGTGCCGGATTTAAAACTTTTAGGAGTCCGGCCTTTTGAACACTACATTCCTCTTTCTGAGATAGAGAATAATAATGAAAGATTAGCTTATTTTTTGGACCATTATGAAGATTTTAAACACATTGCTCAAAACGCCGTCGATTGGTATAAAAAAGTATCAGATAAAATGATTTTTAATGATTTCGAAGATTTAATTAGAGAAATTACCAATTATAAATATCCAAAAAAGCTAATTTAATTATGAAAATTTGTTATTTAGCTGGTGCAAGTAGTATTCATACTTTTAGATGGGTGAACTATTTTAGAGAAAGAGGTCATAAAGTTAGTATAATTTCTTTAGCCCCTCCAGCTTTTGATTATCAAGGGATAGAAATCTTTCAGATAAAAAAATTAAAATCTTCTCCGACTTTTACTTCCCATTTGATCAATTTTTTACCTATTATTTTCCAACTCTATCAATTGAAAAGAAAAGTAAAAGCTGATGTTTTTCATGCTTTGGGTAGTAGTAATGGATGGTTAGCTGCGCTGGTTGGATTTCAGCCTTTTATTTTTACTATTTGTGATCCCGGAATTTTCTCAATACCTTTTCAAAGAAAGCTTCCAAAAATTTATAAAATTTTCAACAAATATGCTCTAAAAAAAGCTGATTTATTAGTCTGCGACGGAGAAAATACAAAAAAAACTATGATAGAATTTGGAGCTAATCCCCAGAAAATAAAAATTGTCAGATTCGGAGTGGATACCCAAAAATTTAAATTAAAAAAAGTGCCTGAAGAAATTAAAAAAAATTTCTTTAAGGAAAATGATAAAATTGTGATTAGCATTAAACCCCTTAGGTCAGAATGCGACGTAGAGACTTTAATTAAAGCAGTCCCAAAAGTTTTAAAAGAAATTCCAGAAGCAAAGTTCATCATTGCAGGAGAAGGAGACCAGAAAGATCATTTAGTGAATCTAACCAAATCTTTAAATGTAGAAAAAGCAGTCAAATTTGTAGGATGGATTCCTAGCGAAAAAATCCCTTTTTATTTGAATTTAACTGATGTTTTTGTCTGTACTTCTTTAGTAGAAACGGGTTTAGCTTCAAGTACAGCTGAAGCTATGGCTTGTGAATTGCCAATAGTGGTTAGTGATTCCGGAGATAATCGTCTTTGGGTAAAAAATGGAGAAAATGGCTTTGTTTTTCCTTTAAAAGATTCAAATAAATTAGCAAAATATGTAACCCTTTTGCTCAAAAACGAAGATTTGAGAAAAAAATTAGCAAAAGCAAATCGAAAGCTAATTGAAGAAAAAAATAATTATTATAAAGAAATGGAAAAGATGGAAGAAATTTATCTAGAATTCGCCAATGAAAGAGAGAATTAAAAAAATTTTAAAAGATTATCCCCGTCTTTATAATTTTACTCAAAAACTTTATTGGAAAGTTCAGATTGTTAGAGCTAATATTTTTGGTACAAGTTTGATAGAAAAAAAATGGATTAACCGTTCTCCGAGTGAATTAAGTCAAATTTATCATCCTCATCGAAAATTTTTAGTTGATAAAATTAGCTTATTGAATCCTCAAAGCATTTTAGAAATAGGATGCGGTTGGGGCCCGAATTTGTTTTTATTAGCAGAAAAAATTCCAAATATTAAAATTATGGGAATTGATATTAATCCTAACGAGATTAAGCAAGGCCGAGAATTTTTTAAAAATAAAGGAATGAGAAATATAGAATTGAAAGAAGGTAAAGCAGATAACCTTTTCCATTTTCCAGATAAAAGTTTTGATGCTGTTTTTACTGATGCTGTTTTGATGTATATTGGACCCGATAAAATTGAAAAAGTAATTAAAGAAATGATAAGAATTGCCAAAAAAGCATTGATTTTAGTGGAGTGGCATATTTTTAGTGAAGGAAAAGATATTTATGATCCTCATATTGGAGTCTGGAAAAGAGATTATTTAAGTTTATTAAATAAATTTTTTCCAAAAGAAAAAATTTTTCTCACCAAGATTACAGAAAAACTATGGCCAGATGAAGACTGGACTAAATTCGGTTATTTAATTGAAGTTAAATTATGAAAAAAGTTTTAATTGTAGCAGAATTATCCCATGCTTCTCCACGAATTCCTGATTTAGCTAAGTATCTTCCAGAATTTGATTGGGAACCAATTATTTTAACTGGTTCTACTTCCAAAGAAGGTTTACATCAGCCTCCAAATGAGATTTTTGAAAAATGTAGAGTGATACAAACTCTTTCTCCTAATATTATTGCTTCTTTAAAAAGAAGAATTGGTTTAAAGCCAGAAAAAACACTTCAGGAACAGGTTGGTTTTCCTCTTTTAACCAAAGAAAAAAAGAAATCTTTTTTTGGGAAAATAATAAATTTTATTAAAGAAATTATTGCTTATCCAGATGCATTGAGGGGCTGGAAACCATTTGCAGTTAAAAGAGGTAGTGAAGTTATAGAAAGAGAGGATATAAAGGCATTAATTAGCAGTTCATCACCAATAATAGCTCATATTATTGCTAAAGAATTAAAGAAAAAATATAAAATACCTTGGATAGCTGATTTAAGAGATCTTTGGACCCAAAATCATGATTATCAATATAGTAAAGTAAGGAAGTTCTTTGAGCAAAAATTGGAGTTAAAAACTTTGAAAGATGCAAATGCTTTAGTGACAGTTTCTCCAATTTGGGCTGATAGACTAAAAAAATTGCACAAAAGAGATACCGTATATACTATTACCAATGGTTTTGATCCAGAAAAAATAAATATACCACCAGCTGATTTAACTAATAAATTTACAATTACTTATACTGGCAGTTTCTATCCAGAAAAACAGAATCCATCAAAGCTTTTCTCTGCCCTTAGAGAATTAATTGATGAGAAGAAAATCGACCCAACTGATATTGAAGTTAGATTTTATGGGCCAAAACAAGAATGGTTAGAGAAAGAAATAGAAGAATATCAATTATCTGACATTGCTAAACAGTATGGCTTAATTCCCAGAGAGATATCTTTTCAAAAACAAAGGGAATCACAAATATTGCTTTTATTAAATTGGGAAGATTATAAAGAAAGAGGATGGTATCCATTAAAAAATTTTGAATATTTAGCTGCTCAAAGGCCCATTCTTGTTGTTGGAGGATCAGGTGATGATGTAGTTAAAAAACTTCTTTCTGAGACTAAAAGTGGTGTCTATGGAAAAGAAATAGAAGATATTAAAGATTCTTTTCTTAAATTTTACTTAGAATATAAACAGAAAGGGAAAGTAAGTTATTTTGGTGATGTTGAAAAAATTAATAAATATAGCTATAAAGAAATGGCAGAAAAATTCGCTAAGATTTTAAATCAAATCACATCGTATGTCAAAAGAAATTAGCTTTAATTCACAGTTTTCAATGAATTACGAAGATTATATAAAAGGAATCGACCTTCAAAATTGGCATAGATACTATGCGATTATAAAGGAGGTAAGCCATCTTATGCCTAAGAAAATTTTAGAAATTGGAGCGGGGAATGAAATCGTGAAAAATGTTCTTTTAAAAATTGTTAATGATTATAAGGTTATGGATATCAACCCAAAGTTAAAACCAGATATTTTATCTGATATCAGAGAGTTTCGTTCAGAACTTAAAGAAAAATTCGACTGTGTTATTTGTGTAGATGTCTTAGAACACATGCCTTTCAATGATTTAAATTTAAATTTAACCAATATCTTTAATTATTTGACTCCAAATGGAATAGCCCTAATTACCATTCCTCATCGAGAATCTCGCTTAATGATAGTGAGCCCTTTTTCTTATCAAAGAGCTTTAATCATTCCTTTGCTTGGTTTACATACTCCTAAGGGATATCTTCAAATTTTGAAAAATCGTATTAAAAATATAGTTGATCTAGATCCTCATCATTGTTGGGAAATTGGTAGAATGGGAATTAAAGCATCTGATGTGCAAAAAGAGATACAAGAAGTAGGATTTCAAGTTGAAAAATTTCAAAAGCTTCTTTATGTTGATTTTTGGGTATTACGAAAATGAAATTCTCCTTTGTTGAAAATCCCTAAACTAGCCAATAGCTTAATAAAATATAAAATGAAAAAAGTTCTTAAGAAAATATATTATACCCTGATTCCAACCTTAAAAATACCCTCGGTAAGTAGAATAAGTTTGGATTTCGAATTATATCGTCAATTCAAAAGGTTAAAACCAGGAATTGTCTTAGAGGTGGGTTCTGGGTATTCATCATACAAAAAGCATATTCCTTATACAAAATATCTTACTTTAGACATCAATAAAGAAAGTAAACCAGATATTTGCTGTGATATACATAATATTAAATGGGGTTCGGATTATTTTGATACAGTTATTATAATTGAGGTTTTAGAACATCTTCAGAAACCAGAAAAAGCAATAAATGAGATATGGAGAATTCTTAAACCGGGTGGGGATTGTATTCTATCTACAAGGTTTATTCATCCCTATCATCCAAGTCCTAAGGATTATTATAGATTCACCCGGGATTCACTAATTGATCTTTTTAGAAAATTCAGTAAAGTCGAAATTTATCACCACGGAAATAAAATTCAATCGCTTTGGCAAATTATTAATAGTGGAAAGCTTCAAATTTTTTTGAATATTTTTAATCCATTAATTGCTCGAATACATTTTAAAAAAACAAGTTGTCCTTGTGGTTTTATAGTTTATGCTAAAAAATAATTGATTTAAATCTATGCAAAGAAAAATTGCTATAATTGGAACAGGTTATGTCGGGATAACTACCGGGGTTTGCTTAGCATATTTAGGACATGAAGTAATTTGTGTCGATAAAGACAGAGGAAAAATTAGAAAACTTAAAAAGGGAATTTCGCCTATTTTTGAACCAGGAATTGAAGAATTTTTAAAAAAAAATAAAGAAAGAATTTCTTTTACTAATAATCTTAATAAAGCAGTTAAAAAAAGTGAAATTATTTTCATTGCTGTTGGAACTCCTTCAAGAGAAGACGGAAGTATTAATTTAGATCATATCAAGATGGCAGTAGAAGAAATCAAAAAAGCCTTACAGAACTGCCAAGATTATAAGGTTATTGCTGTCAAAAGTACTGTTCCAGTTGGAACCACTGAGTGGATTAAGAAAAAAATAAGGAAAGCTTATGGAAATAATTTTTCAATAGTATCAAATCCTGAGTTTTTAAGAGAGGGCTCTGCAATGAAAGATTTTATGCATCCAGATAGGATTGTTCTAGGTATTGAAGATAAAAAAGCTAAAGAAATAATGCTTGATATTTATTCTCAGATCAAAGCACCAAAAGTTATTGCCGATATCAGAAGTGCTGAGCTTATAAAATATGCCTCTAATGCCTTTTTAGCAACAAAAATTTCCTTTATTAATGAAATTGCTTCTATCTGTGAAAAGGCAAGTGGAGATATTAAGAAAGTAGCTGAAGGAATTGGCTATGATAAAAGAATTGGTAAATATTTTTTAAAAGCAGGTTTAGGATTTGGCGGGTCTTGCTTTCCAAAAGATATTGATGGATTAGTAGAAATTGCTCGCAATAAAAGATATAATTTTAGACTTCTTAGGGCAGTTTCTTCGGTGAATAAAAACCAGCAAAGAAATTTTATCAAAAAAATTAAAAGAATTTTGAAGAAAACTAAAGGTAATACCATTGGTATTTGGGGGCTATCTTTTAAACCAGACACTGATGATATTCGAAAGTCACCTGCAATTGAAGTGATCAAGAATCTTCAAAGAGATGGCTATAGAATCCAAGCTTATGATCCGGTAGCAATACCAAATGCAAAAAAAGAACTCTCTTTTAAAGATATAAAATTTTGTAAAAATGCTTTTTTAGCTGCAAAAAATTCCGATATTTTAGCTATAATTACCGAATGGCCCGAATTTTCTGAAATTGATATGAAAAAAGTAAGAAAATTAATGCGTCACCCAAATCTTATCGATGGTCGAAATCTTTTTGTGCCTCAAAAAATGCGAGCAATGGGATTTTATTATCAGGGCATAGGAAGGAAATAAAAATATATGGAATTAAAAAACAAGAAAATTTTAGTTACAGGAGGAGCTGGCTTTATCGGCTCGGCTTTGGTTAGAGAATTACTAAAAGAAGGAGCAAAGGTAATTGTTTATGATAATTTTGTTACTGGTGATTTATCTAACTTAGAGGAGGTGAAAAAAGAAATTAAGATTGTTAAAGGTGATATTTTAGATCCGAATTTAGCTCAAATTTTTAAACAAAATAAAATAGAGGTTGTTTTTCATTTGGCTGCTGAACCCTATATACCTGCTTGTTATGAGAGGCCGGAGAAGTTTTTTCAAGTTAATGCTTATGGAACTCTGAACGTAATGTTAGCAGCAAAAAAAGCTAAAATAAAAAGGATTCTTCAATATTCCACCTCTGAAGTCTACGGAACTGCTATTTACGCTCCGATTGATGAATTTCATCCCACCAATCCTTGTTCCACATATGGTGTTAGTAAATTAGCCGCTGATCGACTTTGCTTTACCTTATACCATGAACAAAAGATCCCGATAATTATCTTAAGACAATTCAATGTCTATGGACCTCGAGAAACCCAACCTTATGTGATTCCAGAAATTATTACCCAGCTGAATAAGGGCAAAGAATTAAAATTGGGTAATATCAAAGCCAGCCGGGATTTTACTTATGTCGATGATGCAACTCGAGGAGCCATTGCGTTAATGAAATGTAATCAGGCAGTAGGTCAAGTGTTCAATATGGGTTCCGGAAAAGATTTTAGTATAAAAGAAATTGCTCAAAAGATTGCCAAACTGATGGGAAGAAAAAATATTAAAATCAAAATTGAAAAACAAAGACTGAGACCTTTAGATGTGGAAAAGCTTCAGGCTAATTACTTTAAGATGTTTACATTAGCTCACTGGGAGCCAAGAATTGATCTTGAAGAAGGACTGAAAAGGACAATTGCCTGGTATAAACAAAATGGTTCAAAATGGCTTTGGGAAAAGAAAATTGTTCCTGAAGAAAAAATGTGGAAAGAAGAGTTAAAAATATGAAGAAAAAAGATATTGAAATTATCAAAAAAGGAAAAGAGATTTTAGCTATTATCGTTCCTCACGATTATTATTCTGAAGAAACCCAATTTTTTACTCCGACAAATTTTCCTCAGCAATTGGGATTTATTTCTCGAAAACGAGGTGAAATTATTCAAACTCACAAACATAATGTTGTAAAGAGAAATATCTATTTAACTCAGGAAGTGTTGGCGATCAAAAAGGGGAAAGTCAAAATCAATTTCTATGATTCAAAAGGCAAATACTTCGATTCCAGAATTTTTTGGCCAGGGGATATAATTCTATTAGCTAGCGGAGGTCACGGCCTTGAGTTTTTAAAAAACACTCAAATAGTTGAAATAAAACAAGGGCCTTATTTAGGTAAAGATGACAAGATAATGTTAAAAGGCATAGAAAAATAAAAAACTATGATTCCAGTAAATAAACCATTGTTTATTAGTGATGAAAAGAAGTATTTAGCCGAGTGTATAGAGACGGGTTGGATTTCTTCAGAAGGCCCTTTTGTTAAAGAATTTGAAGAAAAGTTTAGTGCGTATATTGGTAAGAAATACGGAATAGCTGTTTGTAATGGGACAGCAGCTTTGGAGGTAGCTATGGGAGCTATTGGACTAAAACCAGGCGAGGAGGTTATAATGCCAACCTTTACAATAATCAGTTGTCCTTTAGCCGTAATATCTTATGGTGGGATTCCGATTTTTGTTGATTCAGAACCTGAGACCTGGAATATCGATGTCAGCAAGATTGAAGAAAAAATTACAAAAAAAACTAGAGCAATAATGCTGGTTCATATTTATGGGCATCCTTGTGATGTGGATTTAATTAAGAAGCTGGCAAAAAAATATAATTTAAAAATAATTGAAGATGCGGCTGAGGTTCATGGAGCAGAATACAAAGCAAGAAAGTGTGGCAGTTTCGGAGATATTTCCTGTTTTAGTTTTTATGCAAATAAAATTATTAGCACTGGGGAAGGAGGAATGCTCTTGAGCAATAATAAAAAGTATGTTGAGAGAGCGAGGATGCTAAGAAACCTCGGCTTCCTTAAGAAAAAAAGATTTTATCATAAAGAGCTTGCCAGAAATTATAGAATGACTAATCTCCAGGCAGCTGTTGGTGTTGCTCAATTAAAGAATATTGAAAAATTAATAAAGATAAAAAAAGAAAATGCAAAAAAATATACTGAGAGATTAAAGAATGTTCCAGGAATTCAACTTCCGGTAGAAAAGAAATGGGCAAAAAATGTCTATTGGATGTATGGAATTGTGTTGAATGAATCTACTGGTTTTACCGCAAAAGATCTTGCTGAAAAATTGGCCGAAAGGAGTATTATGACAAGACCATTTTTTTATCCTTTGCATTTACAGCCTGCCTTGAGAAAATTGAATATTAAACCAAAAGGGAAATATCCAGTAGCTGAAAGAATTTCAAAACAAGGTTTGTTTTTACCGAGCGGATTAGGGTTGAAAGATTGGCAAATTGAAAAAGTGTGTAGAGTGATTAAAAAATTATTGAAATGATAAGCATTTTTTTAAATGGATTCTATTAAATCAGAGACTAAAAAAATCATCCTTTGGAGCAACGCTCTTGTCGGTATGGGTGGTGCTGAAAGGTTGTTATTTGAAGAAGCAAAATATTTCCAAAAAAATGGTTTTGAAACCCATATTTTAACCTTTAATTTTAATGAGGAAGTTCTTTTTAACCATACTTATAAACTCAAGATAGAGCAAATCGGACGTCCTCTAAATAGCTCCCTTAGTTTATTAGCAAATATTATATATGGAATAGCCAATATATTGGCTTTGAGAAGAAAGCTCATACAAATAAAGCCAGATATTATTCTCTTGTCAAATTATTTTGATTGCTTATCTTTTTATTTCGCTACTTTATTTACCCCTTATTTCTACGCAATTCATCTCCATGGCACGATGTTTTGGTTCGAAAATGATTTAATAAAGTACGCATTTATTCACCGAAAAGTATTTAATGAAATAAGAGAATCTGTTATAGGGCATAAAGAATTTATACCAGCAACGATGCCAAAAGTGAGTTTGGGTTGGAAAACTGTGAAAGAAATTGCTGCCATTGTGATATATAGGGGGATCAAAAAAGCCAAAAAAGTGTTTGTCCTTTCCAATCAAATAAAATGGGAGGTGAAAAAGCTATATGGTAAAGAGGCAGTTGTTTTGAAAGGGGCTTTTCCTGATGAAATCTTTGACTACAAGCTAAAACAGGATATTAAGAAAAAATTGGGATTAGAAAATAAAAAGATGATATTAAATGTGAATAGGCTGGACCAGAGAAAAAGATTGGCTCTCTTGATAAAGGCATTCAATCAAGTCATCAAGGATTTTGATGATGCCATCCTAGTTATTGGTGGAGTCGGTCCAGATGAAGCAAGACTTAAAAGCTTAGCAAAGGAATTGGGGTTAAAAGATAAAGTTAAATTCGTAGGTTACATTAAGGAAGAGGAGTTATGGGATTACCTCGCAGCTTGCGATATTTTTGTACATCCAAACTGGGCAGATTTTGCAATCGCTGCCTATGAACCATTGGCACTTCAAAAAAAGGTAGTTTGGTCAACTGAGATGGAAATAGATGAAAATTTGAAAAAAAATAAGCATATATTTGTTGCTAATCCTACTGTGGATGATTTTGCCCAAGCTATAAAGAAGGCTTTAATTACTAGAGTAACTGAAAAGAATGATTTATCTCTTTATACTTGGAATAATTATTGCGGAAGAATATTAAAGGAGTTGAGAGAGATAATGAGTGATAAATGAGTCTCTCTCGCTTTTTTCACTTTCTGCAAAGCCATAAATAAAAACATGGCAACGAATGTTTCAATTATTATAGCTTGCCGAAACGAAGAAAAATATATTGGGAAATGCCTCGATTCAATAATTAGTCAGAATTATCCAAAGGAGAAAATCGAAGTTTTGATTATCGATGGAATGAGTGAAGATAAGATGAAAGAGATTGTTAAAAATTATTCAGAAAATTACCCCTTTATTAAAATTTTCGAAAATCCTCAAAGATATACTTCTTTTGGGCTAAATGTGGGAATAAAAAATAGTAAGGGGAAGATAATAATCAGGATGGATGCCCATGCTAGCTATGAAAAAGATTATATATCGAAATGCCTAAAGTATCTCAAAGAATACAACGTTGATAATGTTGGCGGAGTAATTAAAACTTTGCCGGCAAAAAATACAATTGTGGCTAAGGCCATTGCTCTTGCTTTGTCTTCTCGGTTTGGGGTGGCTTCTGATTTTAGGCTTGGCTCTAAAACACCAAAATTTGTTGATACTGTATTTGGTGGCTGTTATAAAAAAGAAGTTTTTGAGAAAATTGGTTATTATAATGAAAATTTAATTAGGTCTCAGGATTTGGAATTTAATTTAAGATTAAAGAAAGCTGGGAGGAAAATTCTTTTGGTTCCAGAAATTTTAGCTTATTATTATTCCCAAGATAATTTCAGAGATTTTTTCTGGCACAATTTTAGAGACGGAGTTTGGGCGACTTATCCTCTAAAATTTGTTAAAATACCCTTTCGTCAAAGGCATTATCTTCCCTTAATTTTTATTTTAACCTTGCCCTTGAGTATTTGGCCTTATATTTTATTTTCTTTCTTTTTTTCAGCTCAAATTACTGTTAGAGAAAAAGATTTTCGATATCTCTTTTTAATGCCGATTGCTTTTGCTTACCGCCATTTCAGCTACGGCTTAGGATCAATTTGGGGATTAATAAAATTATTAAAGTAAATGGAATTAAGAAAACAAAAAGAAATTGAATATTATGACAAAAAAGCCGAAGAATGGCTTGATAAAGAAAAAATTAAGAAAAAAGAAACAGCTGATTTTGAAGGGTTTAACCCTCTTCTTTTGGATAGTTTCCGTTTTTGCTATCA
>Ga0210018_1001020_pt1 | contig 14819 bp, 17 predicted proteins | sample CryGeyCG2014_010_2_FD_183967 | JGI IMG/M metagenome (GOLD analysis project Ga0210018, IMG submission 183967) | Groundwater microbial communities from aquifer - Crystal Geyser CG09_land_8/20/14_0.10 (SPAdes) (version 2) | ecosystem: Environmental > Aquatic > Deep subsurface > Groundwater | place...
GGAACTGTTAAAAAAATTGAAGGTGCTTTGACTTTTAATTCTCCAACCCATATGAAGGCGCGCCTTGAAGGCTCCTTATTTCCCAAGGTTGAAATATATGACTGGCCGCCTCAAACTAGAAAATAACTACATCATTTTCCTGACAAGTTCTCGTTGGTCTTCTATCTTTTCTATTACTGCTTTAGTTGAAAATTCTTCTGGAATTTCTGGATGACAGAAAAAATATACAGATGAAGGTTTGTCGATATTTTCTCCACAAAATAATAATCCACCAAGTGGCATATTTTCAATTGTGCATATTATTAAACCTTTAACAATTTCTTTAATATTTCCATGAAAATTATCAGTCTGCAAAGAATAAGTATTATCTATCTCTAGGAAAATAAAAACAGCTGAATTTATGTCTTTTAAATCATTTTTTTTGCCAAATAACAATTTTGGTAAATATTCTATTTTTTCTTCTCCACTGATAATGCCTCTTATTATTGATCTTCTTAAAATGGACGGTTGAGATTCTATGGTAATATTTTCAGCCTTTGACATGAGTAAATTATACCAAAAATATACCTATAGTAAATAGGGTTTAAAATCAAACAAGGGTCAAATTTTGAAGATAACATTAGTTATTCTTAAACAATGGGCAAATCTCTTGGTAGTCGCAGTAGTTACATAAAGAGTTCCTTTTAGGTTTAAATTCTTTATCGCTCCCTATTAAATCGGCGTAATTTAATATCTTTTCTTCAACTTTGTTTAAATCTTTACTGCTTTTTTCTTCTATTATCTTATTTTCCTTTAAATAAAAAAGAATTTTTTTAGCCGTTTTAAATTCCGGGTAAATCTTGGAGAGCAAATATTCATAAAAATCAAGTTGAAATTTATTATTTTCAAGTCTATCTTCTTTATACTTCCCGGTTTTATAATCAATCAAAATTAATTTGTCATCGATTAAATCAACCCGATCAAATTTTCCAACTAATTCTAGTTCATCACTGTATAAATATTTTGGGAAATCTTCTGTTACTATGGGTTCTGTTTTGGAATATTTACTTGAAAGGAAGGTTTTAAATTGTTTTTTCGCTTCTTCAACATATTTAATTATGTTTTCTTTTGTCTTAAAAATTCGATTATGTTTTTCAAAGTTCTTTTTAAATTTTTCCTCAAAAAGTTTCCTCAAGGTTTCGTAATTTCTTTCAGACTTTTGTGTTCTTTTAAAGAAATCGTTTAGACAGCCATGAATTAGATTTCCAAATATTAAATCAGGGGTGTCTTTTTTGTAAGCATTTCTTATCTGTGTATCAGTATCGCATCTATACTTATATGGGCATTGCTTGTACGTTGCGATTTTACTGGGGGAAAGTTTGATCATAAACAACTTTTATTGTAACAGAATTTAAAAAACCCTGAAACCTTTTAATGGTATATTGAGGTTTTTTTATTGTTATATCGGTCTAAACAGCTTGCTTTGTGACGTATAGTCTACAGATAAATAAAATAACATCGTTTATTATTTTATAAAAGAAAGTATTTTTGATTTAAAGCGCTGTCTAATTCTTGCAATAATTTAGCGTCAACTTTGTTTGCAGTTATTTTAGTTTCTCCAGGTTTAGCAGTATTTTTTAAACCTTTTAATTTACAATCTATATGAATTAAGAGTCAAAACTTCTGTGCAAATAAGATTATTTTTTGCTTATGTTCCCCCAAATATTTTTCTAATTCTCCATGGTTTTATTAAAAAAACTAATAAAATTCCTCTCAAAGAATTAAAAATAGCTATTAATCGGAAAAAAGAATTTGACATTTGATGAATTTATTAATATAATGATTTTGTTATATTTATAAATAATTATCTATGAGAAATATCAACGATCTAACAACTTGGGAAGACTATGAAAAAAAACTGATGAAAAGAAAAGGTTTTAAAAAACTGGCGGAAAAAGAGGAGCCAAAATATCAGTTGGTCCGAAGTTTAATCGGCGCTCGTCTTAAAAGAAAGCTAAGCCAAAAAGAGTTAGCCAAAAGAATCGGAACCAAACAACCGGTTATATCAAGATTGGAAAATATGGAATCGCTGCCAACTTTTTCACTTCTTGAAAGAATATCGAAGGCGCTCGACACCAAGCTTTACATCTACTTTCAAACTTAAAACCCGTCAAATTTTGAAGATTACACCGTAACGTTAGACTGTAAAAAATGGCATATCGAGGTTTTTTCGTTATTGTATGGGTCTAAATTGCTTACTTTGTAGCGTATAAACTACAGACAAACAAAAAGTATTTAATTATCATCAATTCAAATGATAGATGTAAAAACAAAAGTTCACTATTATATTTCTCCTGCCGAGAAAAATCCTTTCAATGATTTTCTTAATTCACTATCACCCTCTCAGCAATCAAAGATATTAAGAGTATTTGTTCACCTAGAAACTTACGGATTACAACAAATTATTCCTCATATCAGGAAATTAATAGGCACGCCGTTTTGGGAAATAAGAATATTAGGCAAAGATAATATAAGAGTGGTTTTTGTTGCTCCTTTTAAAAATTTTATTTTAGTTCTTCATGGCTTTGTTAAAAAAACGCGGAAAACTCCTTCAAAAGAAATTGGCATTTCATATAGTCGATATAATGAATGGATAAACCGTAAAATCACTTGACAGTTGATATCTTATAAGATATCATAGTTATATATGAAAAAAAAATTAATCTATACATTTAGGAAAGATCTGAGAAAAAGACTGAAAGATCCCAAATTTAGAAAAGCTTGGGAAGAATCAGAGCCGGAATATTTATTGTCTTGCGCAATCATTGAAAAAAGATTGGCTCAACAAATGTCTCAAAGGCAGTTGGCTAAAAAAATGAAAACCACTCAGGCGGTCATATCAAGAATAGAATCAATGAACGCCAATCCTTCATTATTTTTACTGAAAAGACTAGCTGAAGCCCTTGACAGCAAATTGATTCTCCAGTTTAAATAAACTTGCATAATTTTCAAAAAAACCAGGGTCAAATTTTGAAGATTTAATAACAATATTATGCAACCGGGGAAGTAACTAATTGATTAATAGGTATTGATATAGGAATTGGTTGTTCTAAGGCAGTATTACGAAGCTCTGGTGAAAATGATGTATATAGACCTTCTGTTCCGTTTTTTTCTTTAATCGCTTTTTCCATTGATTCAACAATTATTGTATTTTCCTTTTTTATTTTATCATCTCCTAATAAAGATATAATTCCTCTAACTGCCACTGTATTTAACAGTGATAATTCCATCGCATTACAAAGAAGTTGACCATAAGAATTTTCATTCGTTTCATATAAGGTAGTCGCTATATTTATAACTCTTCCTTTCGAGAGCAATAGTATTGGACCAATTTCTCTAAATCTAAACCCTTTACTTTTTAAAATCAAAAATTCTAGCTGAGGTAAAGTGGCTAAGAAAAATGGGTCGGCTGATCTTATCTCTCCTTTTTCAGATACTAAAAATTTACGGTCTGCACCAAAATTTAATACCCTCTCTTTATGCATGCTCATGCTATATTATAGGATAAACAAAGAAGATTTTCAATCTGAATTTCACTTTTAATTTTAAAAGCTTTTTTGTGGCTAAACCAAACCCCGTCAAATTTTGAAGAGTGCACTTTAATTAATTAAAGTTTTTACAGAAATGGCATATCGAGGTTTTCTTACTGTTATGTCGGTCTAAATCGCCTATTTTGTAGACTATACGCTACAGACAAACAAAAAGTAATTGTTTATATTGTTTTCATGAACATTCGCTTATATCATTTACGAGTATTTTCTTCATTCTTTACCAATATCAGCGCCACTTTAGTTTTGACAGTTCCATCGATAAACAATTCAGCCGTCTTGATAATTAATCTTATTTTCATTATTATTAGTTTGTCTTTAGCTTTGAAATTAGAAAAAGCTATTTATTTCTATGATTGATCTAACTGAGTTTTTTAAAAAATTTCAGATAATTTATGCGTTAATTTTGATTGCTCTTTTTTTGATGTTTATTTTCTTTGGAAAACTCGACCGAGAACTTAAAAAGAAATAGGTCAAATTTTGAAGATTATTTTTTTCTTCTCAAAGACCTAAGAATTGCTACGATAGAAGTATTTGGAGGTAAATCTTTTGTTAGTTTTTGAAATTCATCATAATTAAAAAAGGTTGCTCCTTTTTTTCTCCGTCTCCCTTGCTGTATTTACGGCCTGTTCAGAAATTAAGGGAGTAAGTGGAGGTGGTTTTGCTAGTTTTTGTTCTTCTCCTATCATATTTAATATTAATTGTGGCAAAAGAAAAAGACAAAGTCAAATATTACACTTTAATTAATTAAAGTTTTTCACAAATGGCATATCGAGGTTTTCTTACTGTTATATCAGCCTAAATTGCTTACTTTGTAGCGTATAGTCTATAGACAAAGATAAAACGAGTCGTTAGGTTGTGAAAATTATGGTTTATCGGCAGGATATCCTTTTATAAAAAAAGTCTCAAAGGAAATCTTCGAATTAAGAATAAAAGGTCAGAATGAAATTAGATTTTTGTTTGCTTATAAAAAAAGTGTATTTTATCTCCTCCATGGTTTTAAGAAAAAGAGGCAAAAGTTATTACCTAAAGATATAAAAATCGCTCAAGATCGCTTGACATTTGTATAACATGTATGTTATATTAACAGAATATGAAAAATTATAGAATTATTAGAGAAAAACTTTTAAAAAATCCTAAAATAAGAAAAGAGTACGAACTGTTAAGGGCAGAATATGAAACAATCGGAAAAATAATTGAACTGAGGATAAAAAATAAGTTAACCCAAAAGCAGTTGGCTGAAAAAATCGGGACAAAACAGTCAGCAATTTCTCGATTTGAAAAGAAAATGATCAATCCGACTCTTTACACCCTTTCTCAAATAGCCTCTGCTTTTGGAAAAAAACTGGTAGTCGAATTTAAATAAAACCCGTCAAATTTTGAAGATTACATTTTTTAAATTGCACACCGGGGGTGAGGGGGTTTTATTAAAATTATCGCCGGGGAGAATCATATCGACTTTGGCAGCCTTCGTTATTTAATTGAATATTTTGGCCATAAAAAAAGAGGGAGACCCTAAAGTAGAATCTTCCCTCAGTTTTATAAACATAATATAACAAACTCCAAGACTCCTGTCAAACCGAATTTTCTGTAAAAACTCCATAATCTTCACGATTAAATTCTTTCAAAAAAACCAAGGTCAAATTTTGAAGAGTGCACTTTAATTAATTAAAGTCTTTACACCCCAGAGGTGGGAATAATTTAAACCTCGACAGCATACAATCTCGGATAATCTTTGTATAGGTAAGCCGCTTGTTCGTAAATTCTTTCAATTAAAGTGTCGACATCACTTAAAGAAATATTATGCTGCAGCAAAACCAACCTAACATTTGCACGGATGCGGGCTTTAATAATCTCATGATTAGTCCAGTCAATAGCAATATCCCTTCTTAACGTTTTTACGATTTCTTTCACTAAGTTTTTAAGGTCTCCATCTTTTAAAGATTTTTTTCCTTGAGACAAGGCGTCATAAAAAGCAGTCTCTTCTTCTGTTAATCCGAGCTCTTCACCAGCTGTCTGCGCCTTCTTAATTTCTTTTGCCAGTTCGATTAATCGCTCAATTACTTTTGTAGAATTAATGATATTATTTTCATATTCTTCAATAATCTCTTCGAGCATTTGAAGAAGAGATTTGTACCTGAATAAATTTGTCTTCATTCTCCTTCTTAACTCATCATTGAGTAATTTTCTGATCGTTTCTATGGTCAGATTTTTTAGATGGGAGTTTTTTACGTCCTTTAAAAAATTTTCATCAAGAATGGAAATGTTCGGCTTTTCCTTTCCTTGTTTGGCAAAAATATCAATTACTTTTTCAGCTTTTATTCCTTTTGTTATAAGGTTTCTGATTGCAGTCTCGGTGTTTTTATCAATGTAAATTGGGTCAACTAAAGTATTTTTGATAATTGCTTTTCTTATCCCTTCAAAAAACTCAATGTCATCTCTTATTGCGTTGGCTTGGCTATGAGGCATTGCTAAAGAAAACAGCTTATATAACTGGGAAGATATTTCTAAAAATCTTTTCTTTTTTTCGTTATCAATTCCACCCGTCCTCAAATCAGTCAAAATTGTGTTGACCGCTTTAGAAAATATCTCGTTTAATTTATCACTTGGTAGTTTTTTCCAATCTTTATAATTAATATCGACAAAAAATTCCTTTACGTGATTATATCTTTCCAACATTTTTACGATTATTTCTTCAATTGGAAACATTGCTTGTTTTTGAATATCTGAAGTATAGATAGCTAAAGCTTTTTTTAAATTATCGGCTACGCCAATATAGTCAACGATCAATCCGCCCATCTTGTCTTTATAACGTCTGTTAACCCGGGCGATTGCCTGCATTAGCGTATGACCTTTTAAAGGTTTATCTAAATAAATTGTATGAAGACAAGGTACGTCAAATCCGGTCAACCACATATCACAAACTATTACCAGTTTTAATTGATCGTCTGGATTTTTAAATTTTTTTTCTAATTCTTTATTATCTAATTCTTTTTGAATTTCATCTTTATAATCTTTATTACTTGAAATAACTACTGCTGTTTCTGGAGCATCTTTCATCTTTGAAATAATCTGATACATTTTGGCAGCAATTCTCCGGCTCATCGTCACTATCATCGCCTTACCCTCTAGACTACGATTATTAAAATGAAAAACAATGTCTTCGGCAATCTTTTGTAGTCTGTCATCTCCTCCGATTGCCTCTTCAATCCTCGCCCATTTTTTCTTTATAAATTCTTTTGTCTCATAAGGATGTTCTTCGACTAGTTTGTCAAAATCCTCATCAATATAATTATTCATTAAATGCAAAGGCACCAATCTGCCTTCATAATAAATTGGTACCGTTGTCCCGTCTTCGACCGACCGGTCAATCGGATACTGACTAATATGATTTCCAAAAACCATCTGGGTATTTTTGTTATTTAAAGCAATCGGTGTACCGGTTATACCCATAAATGAAGCGTGAGGTAAAACATTTCGGACATTTCCGGCATACTCTGCATATTGCGATCGGTGAGCTTCATCAGAAATAACAATAATATTGTCTTTAGTTGAAAGAGGCTCTTCCATATCAAACTTTTGAATTGTAGTAAAAAATATTTCAGCACCGGCACCTTTTAATTTATCAGCTAATCCCTTGATACTTTCTGCCTGTTTGGCCATCGGATATCCTGTTCGTAAAAAAGTTTTGTAAAGTTGTTGGTCAAGATCATTTCTATCGGTCAAAAATAAAAATGTCGGGCCTTTTAATTCTTCAATTTTTTTTACTTTATTAATATAAAAAACCATCGATAGAGATTTTCCACTTCCTTGCGTATGCCAAAAAACACCGATCTTTTTATCACCTTTGACTGCCTTTAATGTAGAGTCAATCGCTCGATTGACGCCAAAATACTGGTGATACATAGCCATTTTTTTGGTGTATTTGGAAGCGTCTTTTTCCGCGTCGGCTTCAAAAACAGTAAAGTTTTGAATTAGATCAAGCAAATGTTCTTTTTTAAAAATTCCTTTTGTTAAAAGTTCCAATTCCGTTTTATCAGATTTTTTTTCATTCTCACTTTCTATTCCTTTCCAGACAGTGAAAAAATCAAAACGTGATGAGACCGTTCCATGACGGGCCTTAAAAAGATCACTTACGACCAAGATTTGGTTATAGAAAAATATTTTTGGAACCTCTTTTTTATAAGTATCATGGATCTGGCCGTAAGCATCGGCAATGGTTGCCTTTTCTCTTGTTGGGCTTTTTAATTCAAAGATCACAACTGGCAGACCGTTAATAAAGATGACCACATCGGGAATACGGACGGAGTCTCCTTGGACTGTATATTGATTGACTACCAAAAACTCATTGTTCTCCAAATGATCAAAATCAATTATTTTGGCAATCTTTCCTTTTATTTCTCCCTTTTCGTTTTTGACATCAACAGAAATGCCGCGAGTAATCATTTCATAAATTTCTTTGTTGCCCATTTCCAAATCTGGATGATGATATTTAGCAACTTGATTAAAAACTTGAGATAAAACATTGTCAGGAATATCTGGGTTAATTCTTTTTAATGATCTCTTTAATCTTTCCTCAAGCACAGGTTGTCGATAATCGCTTCGCTCCATAAAAGGCCCACCAGGAGAAATCTCGGGCCCAAAAGCATATTCATACCCTAATCCCTTCAACCACCCAATCGCTGGTTGTTCGGCTAATGTATCTTCGTTTAAGTTTTTCATATGTTATTTCTACAGGCTTTAACAAAATCGAATCCCATAGAAGTTAATTCAAATAAATTTGTTGTGTGCACGGCAACTTTATTATTACCAAACATTATTCCCGTTGCTCCTGGCATACGACACAAATTTAATCTAAATAAATTTTCTATTAATACATCAAACTTTTCCGATGAAAGTTTTAGCCAATCACATATTTTTTGCTTATCAAAATTTAATGATAATCTTTTTTGATAGTCGCTTTCTTTTCTTGCTTCTTCATAAATTTTATCTAACAATAAAACTTCTATTGGTGATAATTCTTTTAAAATCTCTACATAGTTTGGCCTTATTTCTAATTTGTTAGATATGGCATTTGTTAGTAAATTAGCCCATTTATCTTGCATTGTCTGATCTTCCTCTAATGAGCTTGCTTCTAATAAAGGAACTAGTACTTTCAATGAAACAGGATTTTTTTGTAAATTATTTTCTTCAAGAAATTTTTTTGCTTTTTTTATTATATTTACTTGGTTTTTCCAACGCCAAAATCTAACATTGTCAAATAGGATTCCACCAGATTCCTTAACAAATTGCGGAATAATTCCTCCAAAAAAATCTTTTAATTCTTTAGTCGTCGCTTCAAGCTCAGCTTTATGTTTTTCTATATCAAATGTACCTTTCATACTCTTATTTCTCCTTTCATCAACTTCGGCAAAAGTAAATCTCGTAATGGTGTTAATTTTAGGTTTTCAAGAATAATTTTAAGTATTTTTTCATACATAGGTTTAACTAATAAATAAAATTTATTTAAAATAATATCATCAGGTTTTATTATTTCTAAAATTTCAAATTTAGTTTTATTAATTATTAAGGTGGCTGTTCCTCCACTTCCAAACATTTCTAAATCTTTTTTCTTTGTTTTAAAAAAGTTAAATAAATAATATAAATAATATTCTTTACTTGGAATAATACTATTAATTTGTTGGTTAGTGTAACTTTCACGTACAGTTATTCCAACTAATCCAACTGTTGCGATGCAACTAACGCAAATTGTATTTTTTGGTAAAATTAGCGATTTTATTTTACACGCACCTTTATTAGAAAGATATCTTTCTGTTTTTATAATAAAAATGTTATTCAAATCAGGTATTGTAATAAATGGATAATCTGATCCAAAATTCGTTTTATCTTCAGTTGATGGGGTTTTTCCTGTTACTGTTTCCCCAAAGTCCTTTATCAGTTTAGTTTCCCACCCCTTCGGAATTTTTCCTATTTCACTATCAAAAAATTCTGTCTTTTCCCATCCGGGAAAACGGAATTTCAAGAACCATTCCTTAAAAATCGCACTCGCCATTTTTTCAAGAGTTTTTGAAATTTTATTATTCAACTCAATTTTGTCGTCAAAGGAAGAAAGAATTAATCCAATTCTCTTTTGTTCTTCGAATTTTGGAATGAACCATTCCGTTTCTGATAAATAACTCCATTTGGCACGTGGCATTTTAGTGCCTTCACCTGGAGAAGAAGCAAAATTAATAAAATATGGATTGGCCATAAAATAGAACAAAAAATTTTGATCATTATTTTCTTTGGCTCTTATAACAGCAATATCTGTTGAACAAACACCGGAAAATTTAGGTTTAACAATTTTTCTGAAATAAGATCTCAAGGTTCCAAACAAAATATCATTTTCTTTAAATATTTTTTTTGAGCTTTTAGTTTCTGACGATTTACCAATTCCATTTAAGCGAAGACTTCCTTGTTCAATGTGTTCAAGTCCAATATAGGATAAGTTCTCAGTTTTTTTTGGCTCATATAAATTTCTCACATCTTCAGCAACTTCGCCTAATTTCACTTTTTGCCAGTTGTTTGGAATTTGATTTTGCATAGTTAAAGTGTTTTAAGATAAACTTCAGGTAATTCTTTTTCATATATTCCTTCTTTAATACACTTCAAATATGCTATTCCCCTATGTATCCCATCTGTAATTTGGCCATTTTTCATTTCGGGAATTATTTCTTGATTCCATTTTTTATTTTTCATATCTTGAACATATGTATTTATTCTAAGATCCTTTGATAAATCAGGATAAAAATTCAAATAACATGATTCGTATATAGCCAATAACTCTTTAAAGTTTTTATTATTAGAACTTCTATCAATCATAAATTCTTTAATGAGAGTAACTAAATTTTCTAATTCATGACTATTAATTTTTTTCATATTTTTTTCTTGACAAACATTGAACAATTTTTGGTATAATATCTTTGCTAAAGACTGGCAAGGGAGCGTGTTCCCCCGAACCAGTTTTTTTGCTTTTATATAGATATTTTTGGCTTCATAACAACCTATTCGCTATTTAGCACTTGACAAATACTAATTACTTATCTACAATGTGATTGCAAGCTGGTTTTCCAGACTTGCAATATCACGCGGCCCCACTTCGGTGGGGTTTTCGCATTCTATAACCCATATACCATCTTCCGAAATCTATATATTTTGTCATTAAAGGCCATAATTCATACCCAACTTGACCTCTTACTCCAAATACGTAGATATTCTTATGTTTAATTTTTAAACGAACTAATGTTTCCTTAAAATCGGAATCCCCAGAAAAAAGAAGATAACCGGAACATTTATTAACTGCATCAAGCATATCCAAAGACATCTCCACATCGAAATTACATTTAGGTTCTTCTATGAGTAATAGACCTTGTTCTTTAACCGATTTTGATAATTCAGATAATTTATCTTGAGATTTTTTGTTAAATAATGTAAGAGTTTTTCTTTTTATAAAAAAATAATCATTCACTTCTTTTTTAATATATTTAACGTCTTTAGTTATTACTAAGACCCCTTTACTTTGTATTCTTTTAAAGAAATTCTCAGATTTTTGTCGATTTTTGATATCAGTTCCATAGTATATTCGTATTTCTTTTATTGACGAAATTTTTTTTAATTGATCAATCAAATTATCAACTGAAAAACCCCATCTTAATACATCCTGCCAATGAAACATATTAGCTAAGTCAAGGTAAGCGTTTATGCTGGTTTCTTTTTCAAATAATTTATTCATACTTTAATTTTCTTTAAATTACTTTTTATTTCTTCTTCCAATTTTTTTCCTTCTTTAAAATATTTATTTAAGTCCTCCGAATACTGCTTCATTTTTGTTTCAAAAGGAATTCCGTCGTCGACTTCTTCGGGTATGCCTACATAACGACCTGGAGTCAGGACATAGCCGTTTTTGGAAATTTCTTCAAGCGTCGCCACTTTACAGTAGCCAAGAACGTCCTCATAGTCCTTTCCATTTCTCCAAGCCTTAACGGTTCCGGCAATTTTCTCAATTTGCTCTTTGGTAAATTCGACTTGTTTTCTTGAAAGCTGGTGGAAAGTTTCCCTGGCGTCGATAAAAAGAGTTTCCCCTTTTCTATTTCTTAATTTTCCTCCTTCTTTATTCCTTGTCACAAACCACAAAGACACCGGAAGAGTCACATTAAAAAAAAGTTTCGGCGGACAAGCAATGACAACATCAACTAAATCATCTTCAACAATTTTTCTTCTTATTTCTCCTTCTTTCCCAGAGACGGCCAAAGCACCGTTAGCCATGACAAAACCAGCCATACCATTAGGAGTCAAATGACTAATAAAGTGTTGAATCCATAGAAAATTAGCATTGCCTTTTGGTGGAATTCCATAAGTAATTCGTGGATCTTTTTCAGAAAGTCTTTCAGGATTCCACTCAGCATTAAAAGGAGGATTTGCTAACAAAAAATCTACCTTTGTGTCTGGGAATTTGTCATCATAATAAGTATTACCAAGCTGGATATTTCCAAAGACGCCTCTAATCGCCAGATTCATTTTACAAAGCTTTAAAGTTGTGGGATTACTTTCCTGACCAAAAATGGCTATTTTTGTTGAATCACGATGATGTTCCTTAAGAAAGTTGCTTGATTGGACAAACATTCCTCCCGATCCGCAACAAGGGTCAAGAACCCGGCTATTTTCATAAGGCTCAAGAATTTCCACCAATAACTTAACTATTGGTCTTGGTGTATAAAACTCGCCTCCACGTTTACCCTCGGAAGATGCAAACTGACCCAAAAAATACTCATAGACCCGACCTAAGATGTCCCTTTCTTTTTTCTCATCTTCACTAAAATCAATTTTAGAAAAAATATTAACTAACTCACCCAAAATATGCGGTTCAAGAGGAGTTCTTATATAATTTTTTGGCAAAACTCCGCCTAATTGTTTTGGATTTTCTTTTTCAATTTCTTCCATTGCCTCATCTATAAACTTTGCAATGTCTGGGTGACCAGCTTTGCTTCGTAGATACTCCCATCGAGCCTTTTCAGGAATAAAGAATACACCTTCTCCTCTATACCGATTAGGATCTTCGACGACCGATTTTCTTGCTTCTTCATTGCCAACATAATAGCTTCCTTTCACATCACTGAGTTTTGTCAATAATTTAGTTTTTGTATTGTAATAAGCATCAGAAACGTATTTTAAAAATATTAGTCCCAAAACAATGTATTTATAATCAGAGGCATCAATATTACCTCGTAATTTATCAGCTGCCGACCAAAGTTCTTTTTCGAAATGCAGATCGTTACCAGTATTTTCCATAAGTTTTTGTGCTCTTTCTTTCCCCATTTCGGGTAGATTTTTTAATCTGAATTTTAGGTCCTCTGGTAAAGTAACAATTTCTATAAAATAGGTGTTTCCTTCTGTTTTTACTTTCACAACACCCGCGTTAATTTTCCCAACTAATTTTTTTTGAATCGCCTGACGGCTAACTCCTAGAAGCTCTGCTAATTTAGGTAGACTAATATATTCTTTATCCATCTTAACTCTAATTATACTAAAAAAAGTTCAAAAGTCAAGCGCAAAGTGGTTGTCAATTGACAATAGGCTTGATATTTTATCACTTTTAAATTTTTTATCCCTACAAACTTGTTATAATTTACCTAATCCTCCTTCGTCCCGCTAAGCGGGACTTCGGAAGGACAAAGCAATTTGTTTGCCTAAATCTTGACTTGGTCGGGACATGGCAGAGAAACCTACAGAAAAAACGAGAGCTCCTCGTCTATTAACCTTCTGTAGGTCATAAATTGAAAGGTTTATGGATTTTTTCGAAAGAGAAAGTCGGAGAGGAATTTTTTTGTTTTATAAAGACTTAACCATTTGTACTAATGCTTTTCCTAGTCTTTCATTGGCTAATTTTCCCATATCCTGCACTTCCTGATGAGAGGCAGGATGAGCAATCTTGAATTCCCATGGATATCTGCGTCTTAATTCTTGAACCGAGATTATATTTGAAGCATTAGCAGGTTTGTCTTTATCAACTAATTCAACAGAGTTGGTAACAACGGCAATTCCGGCAAATCTGCCAATATGGTCTAACCCGCTAATAAATTCTTTTTCATAAGAATATGACATGCCTAACACTTGTCCACCGTTTATCGCAGTTTCATAAATTGCTCCTACATCTTCAAAACAAGGAGTCGTTTGACTTGTTGAATAATGAACAAATGGAATATCTATCCCTTCTTCAATAGTATTCATGCTCTGTCTAATTAAACTCATAAGGTCACCATCGGCATCTCTCAAACCAAAGAAATTTCCTTTATGGGCTTTAAAATTTCCCATATGAACTGATGAATAAGCCTTATTGACATCTGAAGCAATTAATCCAATTACAGGTAGTGATTCTTGATCAAAAGGTTTCAGTTGATCTTCGTTCATTGGATGATTTATTCCCCCTGCTGCACAAGTTAAAATCATATTTTCGACACCTATTTCGTTTAACATTGCTAAGTAACCAGTCGCTAATTCCATTCTTTCTAAATGACTCCAAGTTTCAGTTTCGAGTCCTGCTTCTGGTATTTCATATGCATGAGTTCTCCCGTTAATAATAATTACTTTTTTATCTTCGGGAGTAATTCCGGCAATTATTTCTTTCTTATGTCCTTCAACCTTGCCAACAGGAAGACCGATTACTTCATATGAAATAACTTTTCTATTTGTGAGTTGTAAATGATCAACTACAGATGACAATCCGGATCCAATCGTGATTGATACGTCCGCCGGTCCTTCAAATGGAAGTTCTTTTCTAAGAAAATCTGCTCCAGTCTTAATCCATCTTTGATACCCTTCACTTCTTTGTTCTGGAACGATTATTTTTTCCCGTTTTACTTTTTCAGCCATATGACAGCATATTTTACATCTTTCGTTTATTAAATTCAAATCCTGCTATAATGTTTTTAATAATTAGTCCGCCTAAACTCTAAATATTATTAGGGCATGGTGGAGAAGAATCCCAGTATGGAAACGGAAGCTCTCCGTTCAGTCATCCATACTGGGTCATCAATCGAAAGAAAGATGGGCGCAAGCCGGCTGGCGGGGAGCTTTGTTTTTTTGGAATTTTATCTCTTGACAAATGTTTTTTAGTTCTGTGATATAATGTAGTTAATCATTAGGGAGAACACGACCCTTAAGCTACGTGCTTATGAGCGACGCCTCCCGCTTTTA
>Ga0210018_1001021_pt1 | contig 14818 bp, 16 predicted proteins | sample CryGeyCG2014_010_2_FD_183967 | JGI IMG/M metagenome (GOLD analysis project Ga0210018, IMG submission 183967) | Groundwater microbial communities from aquifer - Crystal Geyser CG09_land_8/20/14_0.10 (SPAdes) (version 2) | ecosystem: Environmental > Aquatic > Deep subsurface > Groundwater | place...
GCAAAATAAAGCGAGCCGAAGAATCTTTGTTTAATTTAATATATTCTTATCATAATAATTACTTTGCGATTCACCTGAAAATTTATTTTGCGAGGCGAGCTTATGTCGAGTTTTCACTACTGGGCATGGCTGATTACCTGCGATTATTTTATACCGAATAGCGTCCGCTTTCATCATCCCTCACCAAGCGGCCGTCCTCAAGCACCATAACGCGCCGGCCCAGCTGGTCCACGATGCCTTTGTTGTGCGTTGCGAGGATGACGGTGGTGCCTAACTCGTTAATCTTAGTAAGAAGGCTGACGATGCCCATCGTGTTTACTGGATCAAGGTTGCCGGTAGGCTCATCGGCCACGACTACGTCCGGCCGGTTCACCATCGCGCGCGCTATCGCTACCCGCTGCTTCTCGCCGCCGGAAAGCTCGGTCATAAGATTCTTTACCTTCCCCCTTAAATCAACCAGATCCAACACCTCCATCACGTTGTCGTAGATCTCTTGCTCCGGCCGGCTTGCCACCTCAAGCGCGAAAGCCACGTTTTCATAAACGTTCTTACTGGGCAGGAGTTTGAAGTCCTGAAAGACCGTTCCAATGTGCCGCCTCAGTCTGGGCAACTCGCTGGATTTTAACTTACCAACGTCGTAGTGGCCGAAAACAACCCTACCTTTGGTGGGCTTATCTTCACCGATTAAAAGCTTAACGATGGTGGATTTTCCAGCCCCGGACCGGCCGACGATGGATACGAACTCCTTCGGCTCGATCTTGAAAGTGATATCGATCAGGGCATGATGACTGTTATAGTCTCTGGAAACGTTCTGGAAATGTATCATCCTCTTGAATTTTATCACAAGCGAAGCTCGGCCTCAATGAACGCCTCAAGGTCGCCCTCTAATACTCCTTCGGCGTCCGCGGTCTCAATCCCCGTGCGGTGATCTTTGACCATTTTATACGGGTGCAGGACGTAAGAACGGATCTGATTCCCCCACTCCGGCTTCACCTTCGTCCGCAGTTCGGATAACTCGCGCGCCTCGCGCTCCTCCATCAGCCGCACGAGTTTGGCCGTTAACAGGGCGAGGGCGCGGACTCTGTTCTGGGCCTGGGAGCGTTCAACCTGTGCGGCGGCTACGAGCCCGGTAGGAATATGAATAACGCGCACGGCGGTTTCAACTTTATTCACGTTCTGCCCGCCCGGACCGCTTGAACGATAAAATTCCCATTTAAGATCGCTCTCCGGGATCTTAAATTTTTCCACTTCAAGCGGCGGCAGAATCGGAAGCGTTTCAACCAAAGCGAATGAAGTGTGGCGGAGACCCTTGGAATCGTACGGTGATATTCGCACCAGACGGTGCACGCCCGTTTCTTTCTTCAGGAAACCGTACACGTGGTCTGCTTTCCCGCCAGAGGCGGGTCCGCCTTTGGCGGATATTTCTATCGTTCCGTCGTCGATCTCAGAAACTTTCCATCCCCTGCCGCCGGCGTATTTTACGTACATTGCAAGCAGCATCCGCGCCCAGTCGACCGCGTCATCCCCGCCTACGCCCGGGTATACCGAGATCACGGCCGACAGAGAATCGTACTTGCCGGAGAACAGAAGACTGGACTCAAATTCCTGCAATTTTGGAAGCGAATCCACCTTTTCAAAACGTGTTATGATATCGCGCAAAATGCCGGCCTCTTTACTTTTGGCTTCGGCTGTCTCGCGGTCGTTTTTCCAGATATCGGGATCCGAGATTTCGAATCCCAGATCGCGCAGCTTAACGCGTTTCCCAGCGACATCAAAGCCGCTCGCCTAAGCGGCGAGTGAGCTCTTCCAAATTTAGCGAGTCTTCCTTCCTCATTTTTATCCGCGGACGATATTCACGGGCGCCCCGGCGATGAACCCCTTCATATTCGCAAACGTCGTATCAAGGATGCGGCCGAGCGCTTCCGTGGAATCAAACGCCATATGCGGCGTGATTAAAACGTTCGGCATTCTCATCAAGATGTGATTCCGAAGGAGCGTCTGCAGTTCGCTCTCTTTCGGGTGTCCTTTACTCAAAAACGTTAATTCTTCCTGCAGCTCGCCTTCTTCTTCCAATACGTCAACCGCCGCTCCGGCAAGAATACCATCATTTAGCGCCGCAGCCAGCGCCTCGGTCGAAACTATGCCGCCGCGGGCAGTATTAATAAGATAAGCGCCGCGCTTGATGGACTTGGTGTTGTTCTCGTTTATTAGGTGGGTTGTGGCTGGCGTAAGAGGACAGTGTATGGTGATTACGTCCGAACTTCCCAATAGTTCTTCAAGCGTCGCAGCATACTTGAAGCCAATAGCCGCGGCGTAGGCGTTATCCGGCATCGGGTCAAAAGCGATGACTTGCATCCCGAACCCTTTCGCGATTTTCACCGCTTCTTTTCCGATGCGGCCAGTGCCTACGATGCCGATTGTCTTACCCTTCAGATCTGCGCCGCGCATACCTTCAAGCGAGAACGAACCCGTTTCTTTTATCTGGTCAATCCCTTTGTAAATCTTGCGGATAAGCGACAATAGCAAACCAAAAGCGAACTCGGCGACGGTGTTATCGCCGTACCCCGGTACGTACGCGACCATAACGCCGCGCTCGCCGCAGGCGGCGATATCAATGTGATCGTAGCCGGTCGAACGCGTGGCGATAAGTTTCAGATTCGGGAAACGCGCAAGAACGTCTTTAGTAATACGCGAGCCAACGAAAACGGAAATGACATCGAAATCCGTCGCGGCGAGAATACTCAGTTCGTCAATTTTATTATTATTCAGAACCAATTCGGCGTCCGTAAAATTAGTCCGGATCGCCGGTTCCTCCCAGCCCTCAAGTTCAAAAAATCCTATTTTCATATTACGTTGTCCCCCTCGGAGTATTTACATACCCAGCCGTTAGAGCCCATTTTACCCAAAATTCCTGACTTTTTCGAAGTTTATAATATTTTGGTGTATTTAATGGGACGGCGAACAGCTTGTGGGGATACACCCGCCTTCAAAGAAGTCATTATGCCAACAGCTTCTAAATAGTTATCAACAATGAAAAGATTTTTTCTCTGGAAAGGAAAATCTTGAAGGTTATTCTTCATATTGTTCTTATTTTCTCTCACGGCGATAATTGGTATTCCGTTTTCCATACAGGATAAGATCGGTAAACCAACACAACCATCGGGTATTATCACACACGATATATCCTCAAGAGTTACTCCTTCGCTTGAATTTACTACCCGAGGGGCACGATGGAGCCCTTTTAAAATGCAATGCAGATATGTAGTAGATGCTGACTCTGGTGCCTTTCGTGGGTCTACAACACCAAGTTTTATGTCCATAATTTCTCCAGATGTCATCATTGGAGAATGGGCACAAGGAATATTGAATAACTCGGCTATACTGTGAGTGAGCATCGCTTCTACGCCGCCCCATGGGTTTACCATCTCTTCATCGTGAAAATACTTCTCGTGAAAGTATTCAGGTACTTTTATGAAAGTAGAGAGAGCGACTACATCATATTTACTCTTGAACTTTTCAATCACTTCAAAAATTTTCTCGATAGAATATATTTCTCCCACAGCTCTTCCTGATTCTGAATAACGGGATAAACTCTTAGTCCCATCCCCCATCTCATAAACATCGCAATCTATTCCTAGGGTAATTCGCGCTGAAGAAACTGCATTTATTATCTCATCATTAAAAAACTTCTCGCTGTGCTTATCCATCAACACCAGCATCCGGTTTGATCTCACGGGCTGGAGACCAATCTGCCCCATAAGGAGACGTGTTACTATACTTCCTTCAACATACAGTGTGTTTTCTGTCATTTCGTTGATATCCGACGCATTCACCACATTCGGGTGAGTTATGAGTGTGTCGCAAGCGGCAGCGATTAGTCTTGCGACGGCATTCCCGTCGCCGCAATGCCCACCAATGTCAGCACCTATCCCGGTTGGTATAAGTAAAACGGCCGTAAACTTATCTGTACTTTCGAAAGATCTCCTTCGGAAATCGAAAATACTACTTTTCTGAGAAAAAAGTGGGGATGTTTCTTCTTTCTCAGAAACAATAAGGTCAAATTCACAGCGATAACCCTCGGTATTCGTTTCTGTGATAACAAACCTTAGAACCCTATGTTGGGGTGGGAATACTGAACGAAGACGAGTTTCATAGAAACGCTGGAGGTCACCCAATCCCTTTAAATCGAGTTCTTTTTTAGGGATAAAAACCTCCTGGGTAAAAACCTTCATTTACGTTCTACAACCTTAACATTGACTACCTTGCCTTGAAAAAACTTTCTAGAAAATTCTGTCGCTTTATGGGCATCGAAATCTTTGCAGGAAAAAATATTAAGGTAAACATTCTTCAATATATCCAGAGTATGGATGGTAATATTACTCGTCATTATAAACTGAACAGCAGAAGTGCCTTTAAGGTGCGGCTCAGTCTGCCGCTTTTTCGCAGGCAAACCGTAGTCATCCCACCAAAATAGTTCACACCTCTTCATGTCTATTAAATCGCACACCTCCCGAAAATATCTCCCAATCATCTTCCTACTAAACCGCCTTGAATTACAATCGTGTAAATCTAATATTAACTCTTTCCCGTAGCTTTTATGTTTCTCCATAAGATTAAAAATTACTTTTTTCTAACAAGAAGATTATTCTTCCATTTAATTTTATCGTAACCTGTACGAAAATCAAGCTATTTCAACAACTTTAATCTCCTCCGGTGTGAGGCCATAGAGTTTATAAACCAATCGGTCAATTTTCTCCATACTCGCAGATTTTGGCTTGTTTAGTTGAATTTCCCACCACAATTTGAGCCACCTCCGAGATTCGAACTCGGGACCTTCACTTTACGAAAGTGCCGCTCTACCGCTGAGCTAAGGTGGCAACCTAAAAGCGCTTCAATTATACTTACATTTGGCAGTGAGCCGCAAGGGAAATTCTAGTTTCATTTGCGGCGAGCGAACTAACTAATGAAGCAAAGCTTCATTGAACAAATAACGACGGCAATCTTATGAAAATTCTGGAGGTTAGAGATCTAAGTGTCTATTTCGACAACACGGCAGCGCTGGAAAACGTAAGCTTTGACGTCGAGCGCGAGGATAGTTTGGCAATTATCGGCCCGAATGGCGCCGGCAAAACCGTGCTTTTCCGCGCGCTTCTTGGGACAGTCCCCTACCAAGGAGAAATAAAATGGGCCGGGGATGCGCGGATAGGATACGTCCCGCAGCGGCTTACGATTGAGCGCGCCTTGCCACTTACGGTACAGGAGTTCTTAAATACCAAGCTTCATATTTTGCGCGCTAACCCAAGCGAAGTAAAAAGTCTGCTGGAGATAGTCCGGCTGCAGCCGGCCATACTGAAACGCCCGCTCGCTAAAATATCCAGCGGGCAACTACAAAGGGCATTGATTGTCTTTGCGCTTATCGGTAACCCGAACGTACTTCTATTTGACGAACCGACCGCGTCGGTTGATCCATCCAGCGAAGAACAAATCTACGAAACACTCCACAATCTTGAAGACCAACGTCACTTGACCACGCTTATCATCTCCCACGATTTGAGTTTGGTGTATCGCTATGCCAACAAAGTGCTCTGTTTGAGCGGGAAGCAGCTTTGCTTCGGCGTGCCGCAAGAAACGCTTTCAACTGAAACTTTAAATAAACTCTACGGCGCTCCTCGGAAGTATTATGAGCACCACCACGAACATGGCCATAATCACGTTCATAACTAACAATCCTTATTACGTTCTCCTGGCGCTATCAACGGCGGTTGCGGCGGGAATATTGGGCGCGTTCGCGGTGATGCGCCGGATGGCTTTGGCCTCTGATCCCATTTCGCACATTGCGCTGCCGGGGTTGGGCTTAGCGCTTCTTCTTAAAATCAATCCGCTAATCGGCGCAGCCGCCACACTCTTGGTGGGCGCGCTCCTGATTTGGAGCTTCGAGAAAAGGACCGGGATAGCGACCGAGACGCTGATCGGAGTCGTGTTCTCGCTCGCCCTCGCGATCGGGAGCATAGTTACATCCGGCGAGGAATTGATTGACGCGTTGCTGGGAAATTATTCCAACGTTTCTCCTACGGAGTTTTTCGTGGGAATTGCGGTCGTAATCGCGATCATAGCCTTTCTACTCGCAAAGCGGCAGGAGCTTACTCTCGCGATCCTCTCGCCGGACTTGGCCGAAACCTCCGGCGTCGCAACTGACCGTCTGAACCTTTACTTTCTCTTAGCCTTCGTCGCAACCGTACTCCTAGGTCTGCGGTTCGTGGGTGTTCTACTGATGGGATCTCTAGTTATCATCCCCGCGGCCGTCGCAAAAAACCTTGCCCGGAGCATGCGCGGAATGATCACAATAGGGGCTGCGGTTGCGGTCGCAAGCGTCCTTGCGGGGCTTGCGGGCGCGATTTATTTGCATCTCCCAACTGGCCCAGCGATCGTCACCGTCGCGGCGGCAATTTTCATTTTGTCCCTATTGAAGAAGCAGCGGGACTAAGACCACATCTCAAAGAGCCAATTTTACAAGCAGTGGCTCAATTGAGCTACTGAAAACATATGTGAGAAGTACCGCGAGGAGCACCGGGATACCCAGTGTGGTATAGCTTTCTTTGAAGAAAGCTAAGCGGATTATGGAAAAAATGACAATCGCGGCAAAAACGAACGGGACAAAAACGACAAACTGCGGCCAGCCGGCCATCATCGCGGCGAGCGTCCCCAGCTCGACCTCCCCATCTTCAAAGAAACGCTCGCGGTGTTTCTTAAGGCCTTTCAAAATAAGCCAGAAAACCAAGCCGCAAGCGATGCTTAAAAGCGCGCCAAGCCAGAAGCGGCCCCAGCTGTAGAAAACCAGGTAACCCAACTTACTGTTCGCTATAAACGGCAGCTTGCCCCAGAACGTTATCGCCTGCACCGAGGGATCCAGCGGCGAATTAAGCAGTCCGGCGGTCAAGACACCACCTCCCTTCCAAATGTAATACTGCACCACGGTCGCGAGAGCAGCGTAGGCCAAATAATAAAAAGTTGTAGACGCGATTAGAATCTTGGACCAGCGCCGCAGCGGAAGTTTGTCTCTGATAAGATAAGCGATTGACGCAAGGATAAAAGCCGCCCAAAGGTAAACCGTAGGCAGCCAAGTCACAAGAAAGGCAAGCACTGTTAACATCCCTCCAAGGAAATTATATGCTATAAGTGAGCTCATTAAGAAAGGAGGTGAGGACATATGACTAAACGTCAGATCCTCGTCAATGTCTGGCAGAGGAACATTACCCCGAGGGAAGCCCGAGACGATCTCCGCGAGAACAAATGCGCGGGCAAACTTCCCGAGGAAGAGCTCCTCGGGCTCCTTGAGAAAGTGGCCGCCAGAAAAATGACGGTCACCGCCTTCGAGAAGGCTTATCAAGAATAATCCAGAAAGGAGAAATCGGGTATGTTCATGCTAGACACCTAAAGGCACCCAATCTCTATAAGAACGGGTGCCTTTAACTTTCTAACTTTTTGGAGCGGGATACAGGGATCGAACCGGTGCCTCAACCTTGGTCCCGCTGTAAATTTTGCGGATCGGCTTGAGCGGGCAATGGGAATCGAACCCACGCTTTAACCTTGGGAAGGTCACGTACTACCACTATACGATGCCCGCAAAATTTATACGGGATTGCGATTTGTTTCTAAAAATTCTACGCAAGCTTGAATTTTTAGACAAATCGGGAAGAAGGTTAATGTACTGCCCTTGTCCGCCTGCCGGCGGAACTATACTAATCCCGCTTTGGGACCACGATAAGCAGGCTCTCGCCTGGCAAACGGAAATTAAACCGCGAGCGCAGCTCCTTCTCTAAATTATATGGGTCTGAAAAGTAGTCAATATCCTGCTGCAGTTTATTATTCTCGCTTGCTAGCGCGTCCGCCTGAGTCTTCGCCTTGTTAAACTGGTCAGTCAGTGTCCGGCGGTTCACATCAACCTTATACACCTGGAACCCCAAGACTCCGGCTAGTGCGAGCAAAATAACGTAGATCCAAAGCCGCCGCATTCCGTCCTAATTCTAGCGCCGATCTCACCTTTTAAGAAGTTCGCGGAATACTTCCACGGAAATATCAACTCGGGCGCGCTCTTTGAGCTTAGCCTTGCCGCGCTGCTGCTTCTTCCATAATTTCATTTTCCGGCTACGGTCACCGCCGTAGAGATAACCCGTAACGTCTTTCTTTAGAGCGGGGATGGTTTCTCGCGCGACTATTCTCCCGTCCGACGCCGCTTGGATCGCCTGCGCGAATTGCTGGCGCGGCAGGAGACTTTTAAGGCGCTCGGCCATTTTCCTTCCCTCGCTCTCAAGTTCGTTCTTATGCACGATCCGGCTTAACCCAGGCACTGCTTCGCCCGCGACTAAGATATCCATCCTCTTAAGCTCGGCTGGCTCGTAGCCGGCAAACTTGTAGCTGAACGACGCGAACCCCTGTGAAACAGACTTTAGTTTGTCATCAAAATCTAAAATGAGTTCCGCGAGCGGCAAAACGGTACTGATAAGAGCGTGATCCCCGCGCGTCTCGGTTTTAATTCCGCCCATCCGGAAATGATCTTTTAATCCCAGGATACTGCCAAGGTATTTCAGCGGCGTAAGGATGGTAAGGCGCGTCACCGGCTCCTCGGCAACGAGATAATCCTCCGGGAAATCCCGCGGCCGCTCAACCGTTGACCACTCACCACTTCTCAAATTCACCCGGTAAGCGACCGACGGGAAACTGTTTACCACTTTTAGACTGAACTCGCGCTCAAGGCGCTGCACGATAATTTCAAAATGCAGCCGCCCCAAAAATCCGCATTGAAAGCCGCGGCCAAGAACTTCACTGTTATCGGCCGCCATCGAGAATGATGAGTCTTTTAGACGCAGTTTACGGAGCGCCATTTTTAAGTCGTCGTAATCGTCGCTTTCGGCTGGATATAACGAAACGAAAACAACAGGCGATGGAACTTCGAAGCCCGGCAGAGCCAGCCCGCCGGTTAAAGGGCCAATCGTATCTCCTATTCTTATGGCGTCCGGATCTTTTATCCCAGTTGCGATATAGCCGATATCGCCGGGAACGAGTTCGCCGCTCGCGGTTATCTCCGGCGCGAAATAACCGACCTCTTTTATTTTAAAACTATGGTTGAAAGCTAACAGTTTCGATGACTCGCCAGCCCTGAACTTTCCCCCGAAGATCCTAACGAAAGCAATCACGCCCTTATGGTCGTCGTAGAGCGAACTGAAAATGAGAGCTGACGGAGGTTTATCCTCCCGCGGCGGTGGGACTTTCTGTATCACCGCGTCCAAGAGTTCCGGTACTCCCTCGCCGGTTTTCCCAGACACCCGGTATATCTCATCCGGGTCCGTACCCAAAAGTTCTGCGAGTTCACGCGTCAGCTCCTCCTGGCCGGGCGGGTTCAAATCAACCTTATTCAGCGCTCCGATTATGACCAACCCCTCTGCCCTGGCTCGCTCAAGGTTCGCGAGCGTTTGCGCCTGAATACCCTGGGTCGCGTCAACCAAGAGTATCGCCCCCTCCACCGCTTTCAACGCCCGTGACACCTCGTAAGAAAAATCACTGTGTCCAGGCGTGTCAATGAGGTTTAAGACGATCCCCTTATAGCGCATCTTGACCGGCGCCATTTTAATAGTGATCCCACGCTCACGCTCCAGTTCCAACTGATCCAAATACTGCGCCTTCATCTTGTGCGGTGAAACTGTCCCGGTGAGTTCCAAAAATCGGTCGGCTAAAGTGGATTTGCCGTGATCGATATGGGCGATTATCACGAAGTTTCTCGTATTCATAACTTGCCGCTTTTAGCGAGCCTCGCCCTCATGGGCGGGCCGTAGCTCACATTGAGCCGATCTTCTCCAAAGTTAAGTTGATGATCGTCCGTCCTGCAAGATAATCGGAGCTGTAGTAAAAAATCTGTTTCTGCGACTCATGCCACTGCCATCCCGGCGGAGCTTCAACGCTATAATTGAAAGCAGCGTGCTCGCCAGGCTGGCGCTCAATCACGAAACTGTAACGCGCGCCGTCCCCGATTTTAACGCGAGGACTGTCGTAGGTTAGAGAAACGGTACCGGTAATGCGTGGCTTCAGCGACAACCAAAACCCAAAGACATCCCGTCCGAAAGCTTGATAGCTTTCTGTGTAGTCCAGTGAATCTACCGTCCGCGTATCTTCAATCACGGCGACATCTGGATCCACAACATAGCCCAGATGATTATAATTCGCGGGCGGGCTGACTTTCTTGTAAGTATTTCCGGCAATCTCCGTCAGATGCGAACCATCGGGCGTGAATACTTGCATGAAGTTCTGGCTCGCCACCGCACTCTTGTTAGTTTGCGCGATAGTCAAATTGTCGTGAACTATCCCGTCAGGGCCGACACGCGAACGCAGACCTATCGTTTCAGTAGTAGTAGCTTTCGTCCCGATATCTGCCCGCGCGAGCGCCAAGTAGTCACCGGAAAAATTGTTCGGCAACGGCCACATTCCCCCTCCATAGTCGGCGTTCAAAACGTAGCCGTTAAGCGCCGAATCCTGGAAATACAGCCTGGCCTCGCGGTTTGCGATCCATCCTCCCAGTAAGCCCGCGAGTTTACCCCTTTCATCGCCGGTAAGGTCCCTCATTCTCCCCGCCACCGCCGGCAGGAACAGGTTCATAAAATGCGCGTATCCCAGGCGTTTGACTTCGCTATCAAGATTGCTTTTTGTGATCGGCTTCTTAATACCGTCAACCTGCAACGGCCCCAACGTATCAGCGAGGGCGGCAATCACTTCCGGAGTAACGGCGATTACGCCGGAGTATTGCGCGTTAGCTTCACGACTAGGATCAGCTGCTTCAATAAGCGACTTTACCTTCGCCGCCGAGGATGGAAAATCAAAGAACCAATTCGCGTCGCGTATCTTCCAGGTTGTTTCCTGCACTTGCAACGGAATTGGCGGGATAAGGTCTGCACCCAGAGATTTCTCGGCTGTACTTATATCCGTCACTTCAACGTTCTTGAAACCGCCGCCCGCGAGACTGATGTCAGCGTAAGCCGCTATCCGACCACCGCCAGGGCGCAGGACGCTTGTATCTTCTAAAAGCAGCAGTATGTGGGATTCCGGAAGGTCAAGCAATGTTACCAAAGCATCCAGCATATCCGTTTGTCTCCGCAGTTCCGTCCCTAGGACGAGATAGTCTCCAGCGGCGTTCATAGGCGTAACGTCAAACTTGTTCGCGATGTCTCTTATCGAATTGCTCAAGACGCTTATCTTTTTTAGGCCGGTATCCGTATTTTTTAAGAGCGCTAGAAGATCTCCACCTCTCCCGCCGAAGAAAAGGTTAAGTCCTTCGGTTCGCAGAGCGGCGAAAGAGTTGCCAACTTCGATAAGTGTGCTGGCTAACTGTCCCATTTGCGATAGGCCGCTGGGGATTTCGCGCAGGATAGGCAGCAATTTAAGCGGGCTTACGCCGGTTGCTGACGAGTTGATGCCGCCCGCCGCCGCTTGGATTTCTCCGCGGCCGCTGGACAACTGATCGGAGGAACCAAATATAAGATATTGTAAATTGCCGAAAAGGACATTGGTTGACGTTTCCATCCTATTTCTAACTACCAGTAGGTAGCCGGCATAAACAACAATAGCGACGCCAACGACCGCCGCGACCGCTGCTACAATCTTGCGCCAGCGACGCTGCGGGCGCTCGATCTCTAAAGACGATTGCGGTTGCCAGTCGTCCTGGCACATCCGGACCGCACGCGGCTTCCTCACATCGGATATCTTAGAATCGATATTTTTACGGGGTAATTTATGTTTGGGCATCCATTCTCAAGACATCTGAATTATAGGGGTCTCGCGTAATAAACGAAATAAGGGCGCCTGATCCTTGACAATACGTACAAAATATTGTACCGTTAACTTAATAACCTAAACAGGCATCCGCCTAAAAAGTCGAACAGGGCGGAACCTAGTCTTGGGTCCGCTCTTTAAAAATTAACCTCCGTTGCGCGAAAACTCTTAAAGAGTATAAGTGACACGGCACGTTTTATGAACAAGCGAATGAAACTTCGCGATCGCAAATTCTTCTTTGCTCTCCGCAGTACAATGAAAGACTTGATGTCTAGAACGATGAAGGACTTAGCCACTACCCCAAAGTGGCACTTAGAGAGTAGGCTGAAGGAAAACTTATCCGAATGGATATACCTCATACAGGAGGTCTTGGAAAATCGTGGTAAATATTCCAAAGACAGCAAGTCTGCCAAAGTACACGAGATCCTTGATGAATTCGAGAAGATGGCCATTAAGCTATTGCCGAACAATAATATAGTCGGCAACAGCCTGTGTAGACCCTACGATCTGGCCGGAGGATTGATGTATGGCGGCGACAGGATGAAGAAGATCATTGAGGAAAAGTGGCAGATGCTCGAAGACAAAAATCCGCGACCGAATACGAAAAAGCTTGTGCAGCAATCGCTGTTCGTGGAGAGACCTTCTAAGTGAGGGTCTCTTTTTTCTTGACTAAACGCAAGTTTTATTGTATATTCCGGCTAAAGATACTCTGGTCGAGGTATCTGACCAAAGGTCGAACTTTGGGCAGATATTCTCAATCGGAGATATCTGCTCGCTTCTTTAAAAAATAAATATAAATATATGCCAAAAACTTCGAAAGCGGGTTCGCTGAAGTTGGATGTGCGCGACGAGATCAGGAAAGTCATCGATCTCACGGACCGCAGGGTTAAGGACATCGATGAATGGAGAAACGTCTGGGAACGAATAACCATACTCCACGACCGCAGGCAAAGAGCCTCGGCGGAGGAATTCCTGATGGACGCGATAAATATGGTCAAATTCCCCTTCCAGGCCGGCCTCGCGCTTTTCAACGACGGCTTCGCGACCTGCGTGAACCACGGCAAGAAAGCCAAGGCTATTGAGGCGGCTCATTGTTCCCGTAAGGAATTGATGGGTAACGGGTTCACCCTAAGCCTCGGCCGCGGCGCAATGTGGTGCGGCGTAAGAATTATGAGGGATGCGGTCGAACGCTCCCGCAAAGATCCCGTTTACCGACAGCGTATTCTCGAGTCTTCGGTTGCTCGCCTTCTCGAAGGTTACGGCGACCAGGAATACCTGACGCCCCAAGATCGGCACTATCGCCGGATCGCCTTCGGACGAAAACTATCGGCGCTTGATGCCGGATCGCTGAAGCAGTGGCTAGTTAAGGTCTCTTAATTGAGACGCCGCGATGAAGCCAACCCACCAGGTTGGCTTCTTCTTATTTCTATTATTCTTATACTCCAATTCTTATTCCCAAATTAGCTAGATTTGACAGGCCTTTTTACTATTGACAATATCTCATATTTATAGTATTGTTTTCTTACATCACCGTAGAGTTAGAATTACTCTCTCGGCGACTAATTAAAAGGTCGACCAGAGTGATTCCACAGTTACGGGATTACTCTTTAAAAATTAAAAAATAAACAGGTGGGCAGAAAATCCTCTTAAAAGGGGCATAATCTACCCGCTAAATTTATGGGAGATAAAGATTTTAGTCTTAACGGCCTCCTCAAAACTGCTGACGAACTCATCTATAAAGGAGGACCAATTAAAGACTGTATCCGCGCTTGTAAGGCGCTCGAGCTTTTCCCAAAGTGGCAATGGCGTCGCTGCCGTGAGCTCGTCTTATGCGGCTACCGTGATTCCCTTGTAACCGGCGTTGGCGATTTCGAAGATTACCGCTTCATCTGCGAAGGCGGACAGAAGTATTGGGAAAATCAACCAGAGATCGCTATCAACGGGCTACGGGGTATGAGACGGACTGCCGAGAAGCCCAAGCAACGGCGAATAACCAGACGAAATATCCGTCTGATGAAAGCGATGGGTTGGAATACCAAGTAAGTTACAAAAACCCCGCAACTAGGTTGTGGGGTTTTCTGTTGCCGGCAAAGTTTACTTATTCTTCTCCTTTATCTGCTCCGCAAATTTCTCCAATATCCCCGCAACTTTTTTGGCAGCGATCATAAATTCCGCATAGACTTCATCCGGCATATCGAAAGCGTAGGAATCATAATGCGCTTTAGCTAAAAGGATCGTCATCCCCTTAGTGTTGGGATTTACGTCGAGGATTGCAACAAATTTCTCGTCCTCCCAAACCTTCGCGGAATCAATCTCTCCTTTTGCGACTTTACAGAAAATACATCCGTCCATAACCTTATTTTAGCTTATTACGCTTTGTGCTTCTTCTTATATACTTCTAAAAGCCATGAACTCGACTGAATTTTACCTCCTTCGCCCACGTTAAAAATCATTTCAATCCCCAATTCTTCACAGACCGCAACTTCCGGGATATTCTTTTTATTCCTGTCACCGCCGTTCACGAAAATGTGCGGCTTCAGTTTCCGAAGCTCCATGACTACGCTCATATCTTCCAGACCCGGACTGTGACTAGTAAGCATAACTTCATCAACCCATTTTATAGCTCGGAGCAACTCAACGCGTTCCGCCTCGGGCATAAAGGCAAACCCCTTCTTTTTCCTAAGCCAGTTGTCGTTATTTAAAATAACAACCAGCTTGTCGCCTAATTTCCTCGCCTCTCTAAACATCCGCACGTGGCCGATATGGAGCGGATCAAACCCGCCACTCACAGCAACCACAATTGGCTTCTCGTCTTTTGATTTACTTGCCATGACAGTGCTTATATTTAACAGGATGCCCGTCTTCTCTCTTCGCTCCGCAAGGGCAGGGGTCGTTGCGTCCCACCTTCGCTAAAGCTGCGGCGGGCAAGCCGACTTTCTTTGGAGAATCCCCAGCGGGAATTTCAGATATGCGGAAGAGGTTGCTGAAAACCCAACCATCA
>Ga0210018_1001027_pt1 | contig 14779 bp, 20 predicted proteins | sample CryGeyCG2014_010_2_FD_183967 | JGI IMG/M metagenome (GOLD analysis project Ga0210018, IMG submission 183967) | Groundwater microbial communities from aquifer - Crystal Geyser CG09_land_8/20/14_0.10 (SPAdes) (version 2) | ecosystem: Environmental > Aquatic > Deep subsurface > Groundwater | place...
TGGAAATTGCGAAACATGAGCCAGGCCGTGAATATCTTGGTCAAGCTGGACAAAAGCGCCAAAGTGGTCAATTTTAATGACTTTGCCCTTAATTTCCTGGTTAATTTCATATTTTTTTTCAATGTCTTCCCATGGATCATCCTGCAATTCTTTTAAAGATAAAGAAATGCGGCTGTTGCTTAAGCTGATAATTTTTGCCTTAACCTTATCATTAACCTTGACTAATTTGCCCGGGTTTTCAATTCTCTGCCAAGCCATTTCTGAAATATGGATTAAGCCCTCGGTTTCTTTTTCAGAGGCAGGTATTTTGAATTTAATAAAAGCGCCGAAATCAGTCACGCCGCTGATTCTTCCCTCAACAATCATGCCAAGCTTTAAATTATTAAGAATTTTTTGCAACTCGTCAGTCTGGGCCGCTTTTTCGGAAACAATCAGCTTCTCTTTTTCTTGGTTCAGGTTGATGATTTTCACTTGAAAATTCTGGCCGATATATTTTTTAAGCTGAGCCAATATCTGGATTTTATCTGCTTCAGCCACGCGGGGATAATGGTCAAGGCTTAGTTGGGAGACTGGTAAAAAGCCGACAATGCTGTCAATTTCAATAATTAAGCCACCCTTATTGGCGTCTAAAATCGGTGTAATAATTAATTCGTCTTGTTCCATTTTATTTTTCAGGCTCTGCCAGACTTTTTCTTGACCAGCCTGTCTGAAAGAAAGTTCAAGGCAGTTATCCTCGTTTTCGACTTCTAAAATCGTTGCCGAAACTTCATCGTCAAGCTTTAGTTGGTCTAAGGTATTTAGGCCATCATAAAGTTCTGGTCCTCTTATTGCGCCTGTACCGAGAGGACCCAAATCAAGATAAACAGCGCCGGTGCCGATTTCAATAACTTTGCCAAAAACCAAATCCCCGACTTTTGGCAGTTTTGGCGAATCTGATTTTTTTAGTAATTCCTGCATTGTTTTAGCCATTGCTTTTTATTCTAAGACAATTTACTTTTTTTATCAAGAGTGATAGAATGGTTATCAGTTAACAGTAATCAGTTATCGGTTTAAATTATTAATTGCTGAAAACTGTAAACTGACAACTGATAACTAAAACCATGCTTATATCCAAAAAAGACAATATTATTAAAATTCAGAGTAAAGAAGCTGGCCTAGAAATTGGGCTGTCGCAGGCTAAAATTAATGACTTTGTCATTAAAAATACCGGCGAATACGAGATAAAAAATATTTTTATTGAGGCGATTAGCCATGGTGTTTATGTTATTACTTTGGAAGATGTCAGAATCTGTTTTTTAAATAAAAACGAACTGACAGATAAAGAGTTGGAAGCGATTGATGATGTTGATATTTTGATAACTGACGACCAAGAACCGATTAGCGAAATTGAGCCGTCTTTGGTTATTTTCAAAAAAGACATTGATAAGATTGCGATTAAGAAGAAAGATTTACCAAGAGAAGGTACAAAAATATGGAAACCCTAAAAAAGAAAATTATTTTTTGGATTTCGCTGACTAGCGCCATGGCTGTTGTTTTGGCAATCTGGATAATATCTCTAAAGAGCTACAGCTTTTCTGAATCAGAAGAACAAATTAAAGAAATGAAGGAACAAGTTCAGGAAAAACTGCAGGATATTAAAATACCCGAAATAACCGAACCAAATTTAGAGGCAACGCCAGTGTTGCCCGAAGAATCAAAATTAAAATTGCCATTAGTAGAATAAGTTTATGTCCAATATCGGCAAAATAGAAAAAAGAGAAATAACCCAAGAAATGCAGGAATCTTATTTGGACTACGCCATGTCAGTAATTATTTCCCGCGCCTTGCCCGATGTCCGCGACGGCCTAAAGCCTGTGCATAGGAGAATTTTATATGCCATGCATCAAATGGGCTTAAACTCAAAAGCCAAGTTTAGAAAATCAGCTACTGTTGTCGGCGAGACAATGGGCAAATACCACCCTCACGGTGATTTAGCTCTTTATGATTCTTTAACCAGAATGGCCCAGGATTTTTCTATGCGCTATCCTTTAATTGACGGCCAGGGCAATTTTGGCTCAATTGACGGCGATTCTCCAGCGGCAATGCGATACACAGAAAGCCGATTAAAATCAATCGGCGAGACATTGCTTCTGGACATAGAAAAAGAAACAGTTAATTTCGGACCAAATTACGATGGTTCGCGCCAGGAGCCATTAGTTCTGCCCAGCCGCATTCCCCAGTTGCTTTTAAATGGCTCAATGGGTATTGCGGTTGGTATGGCCACAAATATTCCGCCGCATAATTTAAGGGAAGTGCTAGAGGCAGTTATTTCTTTAATTTATAAGCCAGAAGCCAGCACCGAAGACTTGATGCAGTTTATCCATGGTCCGGATTTTCCTACTGGCGGCGCAATTTATGATATTCAGGCGTTAACCGAAGCTTATACTACTGGTAAAGGCGGTATTATTGTCCGCGGCAAAGCTAATCTTGAAAAAGACAAAATTATTATTTCAGAAATACCATATCAGGTTAACAAAGCCAGCTTGGTTGAGCGAATTGCTGAATTAGTCAAAGATAAAAAGTTACCGGACATTAAAGATGTCCGCGATGAATCAGATCGGGAAGGTATGCGTATTGTTCTTGAATTAAAAAAAGACGCCTTTCCACAGAAAATTTTAAACAAGCTTTATAATTACAGCGATCTGCAGAAAAGTTTTCACTTTAATATTCTAGCCCTGGTCAATGGTCTGCAGCCGAAAATTTTATCTTTAAAAGATATTTTAGAAGAATTTATTAAGCATCGCCGAGAAGTTGTTGCTAGGCGAACTTGCTTTGAATTAAAAATCAATCAAGCTCGTTTGCATATTTTAGAAGGCCTGCAAAAAGCCTTAGAGCATATTGATGCGGTTATTAAGACAATTAAGCAATCGGTTGACAAAGAGCAGGCTGCTCAAAATTTAATTAAAAAGTTCGGCTTAACCAAGCTCCAGGCCGAGGCGATTTTGGAAATAAAACTCCAAACTTTGGCTGGTTTAGAAAGGCAGAAAATAGAAGATGAGTTAGCAGAGAAAAGAAAATTGGTTGAATGGCTGAAAAACTTATTAGCTGATTCTAAAAAAATTGACAAAGTGATTATTGACGAGCTTGAAGAAATAAAAGAAAAATTCGGCGATGAGCGCCGGACCAAGGTCTATAAAAATAAAGTTGCTGAATTTTCCGAAGAAGATTTAGTGCCCAATGAAAAAACAATTATTGCCCTGACCAAAGATGGCTATATCAAAAGAGTTAATCCAAAAATTTACAAAGTGCAAAGACGCGGCGGCCGCGGCCTTATCGGTATGACGACAAAAGCCGAAGACATAGTCATAAACTTTCTTTCCTGCAATACTCATGATAATTTGTTCTTTTTTACCAATACGGGCAAAGTTTTCAAATTGAAAGCTTTTGAAGTGCCAGAGGGGTCAAGAGTCGCTCGGGGCCGGGCAATTGTTAATTTCTTAAACCTGCAGAATCGCGAAGAAGTTTCAGCTTTGATTGCTATACCCCAAGCCGAATATCCCGCCCGCAACGCCTCGCAAGCCCGGCTTGCGATGGCGGGCGGGTTGGTTATGGCAACAAAAAATGGTATAATTAAAAAGACCAAATTAGAAGAATTTGAAAATATAAGAGGTTCTGGCTTAATCGCCATCAAACTCAGAAAGCAAGATGAACTTAAATGGGTTAAAGCTGTTCAAGGCAGCGATGAAATAATTTTAATTACCAGCCTAGGTCAGGCAATCAGATTTAAAGAAACTGATGTAAGAGCAATGGGCAGAACAGCCGCCGGCGTTATTGGCATCAGGCTTAATAAAAATGACGAAGTTGTGATTATGGATGTGATAAACTCCCAGCCAAAGGCTGGTCGGCCTCTGGCCGACAAACTCCTGACTATTACTAACAATGGTTACGGGAAAAGAACAGATTTGAAATTATATAAAATTCAGAAAAGAGGCGGTAAGGGAATCAAAGCCATGAAGATTAATAATAAAAACGGCAAATTAGTTTCTGCTTTGATTCTCAATGAGACTATTGAAGAGTTAATTGTAATTTCCCAAAAAGGCCAGATTATTCGTATGAAAATAAAAGAGATTTCTCAAATGGGTCGAACCACCCAAGGCGTTAAAATCATGAAATTAGAAAATGATCAAGTTTCTAAATCCACAACAATTAATTAATCAGCTTAATATAAAACAGGGCATGAAAATTGCTGATTTTGGCTGCGGTTCGGGCAATATTACGATTCTTTTGGCTCGTTCGGTCGGTTCTGGTGGCGAAATTATTGCTCTTGATGTCCAAAAAGACAAATTAGAAAGCGTCAAATCACAAGCTCGACTGGAAAGTCTAAGTAATATTAAGCTGGTTAGAGCTAATTTAGAAATAGCTGGCAGTTCCGGCCTGGAGAACGAATCAGTTGATTTGGTTATGCTTGCCAATATTTTGTTCCAATCGCCAAAGCAAAAAGCAATTATTCAGGAAGCAGAGCGCATTTTAAAGCCAAGCGGTTTTTTAGTCATTGTTGATTGGGAAAAAATAAAGACGCCATATCAAACAAACCCCGAAAAAATAAAGCAAATGGTTAGTCCGCCGGCTGGCGGATTGACTTTTGAAAAAGAAATTCCAGTTGGCGATTATCACTTCGGCCTAATCTTTAAAAAAGCATGAAAAAAATCTTTTATTTTTTCGGCATTTTATTAGTAATATGGCTTGTTTTTATCTTTATTGGTTTTTTAAGTAATAAAACAGAACCCGTAGGGGTAATTCATGAATTACCCCTACAACAAAACCTGGTTTTGTTTTACAACAAAGATTTAATTTCTAGCCCGCCGGCAACTTGGCAGGAGTTTATGGACATAAAATCAGCCGTGCCTACCGGCAGGCAGGCGGCTATTGGCACGGCTGACAACATTGAATATGCCCCGGAAATTCTGGTTTTATTAATGCTGGAGCAAGGCATAATTTGGCCTGATTTTGGCAATGACCTAGGCGAGAGGGCTTTAAAGTTTTATACCCAATTTGCTGATTCAAGCAAAAAAGTTTATACTTGGGATAAAGATAGAGAAAATTCTTTACAAGAATTTTCTCAAGGCAGAATTGGCCTAATATTTGCTTATGAAAAAGACAAGAGCCAATTTGCCAATATCAATTACAACATTAGCCGAATACCGGTTATTGACATTAGCCAGCCAGTTCCAGAACTGCCTGAATTATCAGAAGATGCAAAGGCGGTGTTGGCAGAAATGATTGAAAGCGTTGCTTCGGGAAGAAAGAGCGCTGAAGAGGCAATCAGCCAAGGCGCGGGGTTGATACAAGAATTACAGAAGTAAAATTACTAATTAACCTAATTTCTAATTAACCTAACTAATAATCAAATCCCAATGTCTAATTTCTAAATTATTTGGTCATTGGTCATTAGAAATTGGGATTTAGTTAGAAATTAGAGCAATTAGAAATTAGAAATTTTCATGCTAAGATATTTTATCCTAACAATCTTATTAATTTCTGTGGCTTTGCCTGTTTTTGCTATTGACTTGGTGCCTTGTGGTAAAGGGAAGCCAGACTGCACTCTGACACACTTATTTCAGTTAATCAAGAATATTATGGATTGGATGATGTTATACGGCGGTATATTCGCGACTTTATTTATTGCCGGCGGCGGCATTATGATGCTTATTTCGCGAGGAAACCCTGGTCAAATTACCAAAGCGAGGATGTGGATAACTTATGCGGTTATTGGCTTGTTGCTTATTTTTATCGCTTGGCTTATAATTAATACAATAATGCTTATGCTTGATGCTACGCATAAATTTGATTGGTGGAATCCAGCGGCTTGGTAATAAATATGAATTTATTAAAAATTTTAATATGAAAAAAATAATTATAGGTTTAATATTAATATCTTTTTTGACAATGCCGGTTGTGGCTTTGGCATATTCTCAAGAAGCTCAAAACGCTTGTAAAGATTATACAGACGCCGCGTCAAAAGATAATTGTATGGCAAGATATGATTCTGCTTTAATACATACCAAAGAAGATATAACTAACTTAGTTATCACAATAACCAACTGGTTTGCGGGCATTGTTTTCGCCATCGCCGTAATTATGCTTATCTATGGCGGAGTTCTCTATATGACAGCCGCTGGTTCTGAAGAAAAAGCCAAAACAGCCAGAAGGCTTTTGCTTTATGCTTGTATTGGCATTGCTGTGGCAATTTTGGCATTCGGCGCTCAAGCATTAATTAACAGCTTCTTGGGCATGGGAGGGACATAATAATATGAAAAAAATAATCTCAATATTAACTCTATTTTTAATAATAACTTTTGTTTTTGCCCATTCTGCTCTAGCCGGGTCAGTAGAAAATTGTCAGAAATGCTGTGGGGCAATTACAGATGCAACAAATCAAAAAACTTGCATAGAGACCGCTTGCAAGAAACAGGGCAATACCGCAATAGAAGATATGCAAAATTGTCAAACTTCATGTAATAACGATATTAAAAACACCACTAATACGAATATAGAAGCAGACAAATCTCAGTGTGTATCCTGCTGCGCTTCTCTTGGCTATAGTTACGGCTCGCCAATAACAAGCTATACCCAAATCAGCACTCTAATCTCAACAGCAACCCGCTGGTTCCAGGGAATAGTTATGGCCATCGCCATTATTATGCTTATCTATGGCGGAGTTCTCTATATGACAGCCGCTGGCTCTGAAGAAAAAGCTAAGACAGCCAGAAAACTCTTGATGTATGCCTGCATTGGCATTGCTGTAGTTCTATTAGCTTGGGGAGCAGAATTCATGATATTAAGTTTTCTAACACCTTAATTGAAAGGGGGTGAAAATATGAAAAAATTTTTAGGAATATCAATTTTATCGGTTTTAGTCCTGTCATTTTTTGCTGTGCCAGCATTGGTTTCAGCAAGATGCCCGGAGACACCTTGTCCGCCTGGATCTGGACAACTTTGTAATCTTGCTGGCGAATGTGTTGCCGCAGGATCGGAGTCACCAATCAAAAACGTAACAGATATTGACGCTTTAGTCAGAGCCGTAGCTCGCTGGATTGCCATTGTTGTTTCAGTTATTGCGGTCATCTTTATTATTCTCGGCGGCGTCAGTTATATTACAGCCGGCGGCGACGAGGAAAAAGCCAAAGGAGCCAGACAAAAAATTGTTTATGGTCTAGTCGGTTTGGCAATTGCCGCATTAGCCTGGGGCGCAGAATCAATTGTCAGAAGCGCTTTGTCGTTAAAATAGAAATAGCTTTTAAAAAACAGCAAAGATTTTTTCTCTTTTGCTGTTTTTGTTTGACGCGGTTTTGAAAATAGATTAAAATAATTAAAGAGGTTTGGGTTTGACATGTGAAATATTGTTTTTTATAATAAAGATATGAAAAAACTAAAAACTAAAATTTATCAATATACTGTTATTTTAGAATCAGCCGAAGAAGGCGGTTATACTGCAATAGTGCCAGCTTTGCCCGGTTGTATTACTGAAGGCGATACTTTTGAGCAATCTCTTAAAATGATTCAAGAAGCTATTAGTCTATATTTAGAAAGCTTAAAAGCTCATAACGAGCCAATTCCTATAGAAGATAAACCATCTATTGCCACAGAAGTTAAAGTCGAATTCCCTGCTTATAGTCGCAGACCAGCTTATCCAGCAGCATGAAATTACCAACAATAAAACCAAAGAAAGTAATTCAAAAATTACAGAAAGCTGGTTTTGTTGTCGACAGACAAAGAGGAAGCCATGTCGTTCTTTTTAATAAACAAAATAAAAAATTTGTTGTTGTGGCATATCATAATAAAGATCTGAAAAAGGGCACGATTAGGAATATTATCAAACAAGCAGGCTTAACAATAGAAGAATTTAATAAATTATAAGTTATGATGTTCAAAATTATAAGAACCCCTCGCTTCGCTCAGGAACCTTTTAATTTTTTCGCTTTGCTCAAAATTATTAAAGAGGTTTGGGCAAATTAAGAATATGAAAAATTCACAAGTGAAAAGAATAATCCAAGAGAATAAATCAATTATAGAAGAACAGTTTGGCGTTAAGAATATTGGTATATTCGGCTCTTATGTTCGTGGAGAGCAAAATAAAGATAGTGATATAGACATCCTTGTCGAATTTGCCAAACCAATCAGCTTCTTTAGCTTCCTTGCATTAGAAGAATATCTTAAAAAGCAACTGGGTACGCCTGTCGATTTAGTAACAAAAAACGCCTTGAAGCCAATAATTGGCAGGCAAATATTAAAAGAAGTTTCTTATCTATGACAGAACGATTTTATGCAGATTATATCCAAGATATGATTGGTTCTATCAAAGAAATAGAAAGCTTTGTTGATGATTTATCTTTTGAAGAATTTAAAAAAGACAGAAAAACAATCAATGCTGTGATTCGTATAAGCAAGATTTACCAAAACTAAAACCGTTGGTTGAAAAATTGAAAACTAAATTAAAATAATGATGATGTTCAAAATGATTAAAGAGGTTTGGGTACAATGAAGAAAAAATTAAACCTTAAATCGCCTTGCCGAGTTTATATTGACTGGGCAAATGTTTACGGCTGGACAAAATCTTTAAAAAAAGAAGTTGACCCCAAAAAGCTTTTTAAATATTTAAAATCTTACAAAGAAATTCAAGATATCAAATTTTATTTTGGCCAAGATAAACACCTTAAGTCTAGACAATTTTTAAAAGACATTAAAAAAATTGGCTATAATCTAACAACCAAACCAGTTAAATATATTCCAATAGCTAAGGTTGAAGATAAAATTATCAATCGCCGCAAATGTGACTTTGATATGGAAATTTGCATTGATGTTCATAAAGCGCTTGAAGAAAATATTCAAAGCTTCATATTTTTCACTGGCGACGGCGATTTCGAGCCACTTTATAAATTATTAATCACAAAGCAAAAACAAGCGATTGTCGTGTATTCAACAGGGCATCTGGGAAGAGAAATATGGAACATCAAAAAAGGCATTTTTAAAATCGAGATTAAAAATTTAATGACTTTGCCGAAATTGAAATAAAAAAATGTCCCCGCTTTCGCGGGGCGTGATTATGACCAATATATCATAACTTGATTTATTTTGTCAAGAGTTGCCTGTGGATAATTATCAAAGAGGTTTGAGTTTGACATTAGGCATCTTTATTGGTATTATTTAATATATGAATTATCAATTTATGGCTAAAATTTGGAAAGAAGGTAAGTGGTTTATTGCCGAAGATTTGTTGTCTGGGGTAACAACTCAAGGCCGGACAATGATTCAAGCCAAAAAGAACCTCAAAGAAGCTGTCGAATTATATCTTGAGGATAAAGCTGTTTGAAATTAGCCGAAATTGACGAAAAAGAATTTTGGAGAAAGTGCAAATAAATTAAAAAATAATTATGATGTTCAAAATTATTAAAGAGGTTTGGGCGAGGAAGGACTTGTGGATGGATTAGAAAAGGAGTTGCAAGTTTTTGCAACTCCTTTGGGTTTGTTCAATATACCGCATTCTTACGGAATTAATTGTTTAAATTGATTGATTTTGAAGAATTGCTGGAAAGTGTCTTGGCCAATAATGTTGATCATCTTGTTGAAGTTATGACTTAGGGCTTCTTGAAGATTGTTCCTTAATATCGTTAGCTCCCGGACACTTGCACCTTGTATTAAACCATACCCATACCCATTCCAATGACAAATATCTCTTAGTGTAATCTTTTGTACGCCAACCGCGGTAACAAAATTCATCTCCTGAGTACAAAGAGAATCAGTCAGGAAAGTCAAGTAAGTTGATTCGTCTATAGTTTCAATTTCAATTGTATCTGGACCTGAATATTTACCAACAATAGAATTAACAACGCTAAGCGGGGCTGTAATTACATTTCCTTCGCAATTAAATGCGATTTCGCTATCTAAGACAACTCCCCAAAATTTTCTTTGAGCCGTTTCCACTCTGACAAGCGACGAATCAAGAGGAATCTTAGGGGCAGGTATTGGTTTATTTCTCTCAGAAGCAAGCGCCGCTAATACCGCAATCCCGAGTCCCAACACTCCTGCGCCAGCCGTTACTAAGGTTTTAACCAATCCTGTTCCTGCGGCTAATATTGAAGTTGCATTTGCTGTTGTTATATTGGCCACTGCTCCACCAGCAATACCGCCTGCTATAGCTCCTATAGCAGTATTTTTGATGTTCATTTCAACTCACCTCTTTTTTGTTAAGTTGCTGTTGACAGCTTAGCAAAAAACAGCCTAATTTGCAAGATTTATTTGACGAGTTTTTGAAAATAGATTATAATCATAATAATGATGTTTAAAATAATTAAAGAGGTTTGGGCTGACGAGCCAACAAAACCAATACCTGTTGGATTTCCCTCTCCAATCGCATCTGAAACCATTCAAGATTTAATCGCCAGCCTAACCAATTGGCTGATTAATATTGGTTTGGCAATTGCTGTTTTAATGCTTATTTACGGCGCTTTGGTTTTTATTACTGCTGGCGGAGTTGAAACCAGAGTAACTCAAGGCAGAAAAATTCTTACTTGGTCAGTCATTGGCTTAGCAACTCTTCTACTTGCTAAAGGCGCGGAGTTTGTCATCAGAAGTTTTCTAGCTTAAAAAATTAAAAGCGGTCAAGTGTTTTTTACTTGCCGCTTTTTGGATTCTATTTAACTTCAAATGTATAATTTGAGTCAGCTCCAAGATATTCATCTTGGAAGCCGACTATTATTTCTTTAGCTTTTGCCGGAAATACGCCAGGGGAATTGACAGAATACATTAATATTCCATCAAAACCCCATTTGAACTCACTTTCTCTCCTTTTGCCTCCGGTTGATGTTCCGGTGCCTTCTTGCGGGCCAGTCACAACTATTGTTGTTCCTGGTCCGGCCCGTTTTAATTTGTCATCTCGAGAGTTCATCCCTGCCCTAATAGTCATAAAAAAGGGTTGATGGCTTTTCTTATTTTGGTCATTAATTTCCGGCACTACTTTAGTATCTTGAATTTTCACATCCTCAATCCACCATTCTCTTTCGCCTTTTGGGAAAGAGCCATCTTTGTCCGGTAAATAGATTTTGCAAAAACTGCCTTTGAATTGCTGGGATAAAGCAGACGCAGGCTCTGGCCTGGCTGGTCTCTGATTTTGATATTCAATCAAAACAGGCGTGTTTTTAACAGCTTTTTTAGTTATTGCCTGCGGTTGATTCTCATCTCTAAACAAACCTTCTTCAATAATAACTCCCTTGGTAAACTCTCTGATTGCTTCAGCTTTTCTCTGGTCCGCGCCTGCCCAGCGATTGCTTGAAGCGGTGCTGATGGCAAATTTACTGCCTAATCTATGACCAAGAGCCTGGGTCCAAGGAGATGACGAATAAATCATCGTGCCGACCGATAAAGCAATGGCTAAAACAAGAGGCAATCCTCTGGTTTTGCGGCCGCTGATGACAAAAACTGAAGAGATGAGCATTAAAAGAATTAAGATGCTTAATCGCCAGCCCAACATTATTGTGCCCAATGGCCAGACAATAAAATTAAAAGCAATAAGCAAGAGCCAGGCCGCTAAGCCAGCTATGGGCAGAGCGATAAAATCCAAAGCAACAGCGCTTAAAGCATGAGCTAAAAGAAAAGGCCCGAGCGCTAAGATTAAAACACAGAGAGCGGCATAAATTGGCTGATGAGTCAAAAACAGAATAATGCTGGCTAAAACCAGAGTAAAAAAGAGTAAACAGAGAATTCGGATTATTGTTTTAACTCTTTTTCCAGCTTTTTGCAAATACGCAATAAACTCATCAATATGCTCATAATAGCTGATTTGCAATTTGGTTGATAAGCTTTTGATTTTTTGCGCTAACCAGATTAACAAACCCAAAGCCCATTGGCTGTGAATTATTCCGGCAATCAGCGCGATAAAAATCATTATCTGGAGAAACAATCCCCAAGATAGTCTTTCAAGTTTCATTTTTTACTCATCCTCCTTGCTTTGGCTTGTTCTAGTTTTTGTTGTAATCTTTCAGATTCTTCTTTTGAGCATAAATTACACCCCTTTTTGTTAAGTTGCTATTATTTAACACATACCACATAAACACGCAAATGTCAAACATTTTTGTGTTTTTGCGAAAAAGAAAAAAACGGCTTAAAGAGATTTTTTCTCTTTGCCGTTTTTAGCTTTATTCAATTACTACTTTAAAATGTACATTTTGGGTTACCACTAAATTATTTCTAGTATGCACATGAATCCATCCATTATGTTTTATTTTATGAATAATATTCATGTTGTAGCCCTCTTCTAAAACCTTACCATCGCTTCCAATGACATCCCAGACAAGCCGTTCGGGTCCTACTATTTTAATTTTGGCTCCCTTCGTCGCGAAAATATGACTTAATCGTAGGCCAAAATAACCTGCTGGGATAAATTTTTCTGGGCCGGCATGTTCGAGATCAAAACCCGCGCCTTGCCAGTCCGGACCTTCTCTCGGCGGCGGACCAAGATCCACGCCCCTCTGCCCGGCGGACGATCTGTTATCATCCGTATATTCAAAGTTTTTGCGAACTCGAATATACGGCGGGAAATCCTCTGCCGGAGCCCAACCTTTTTTGACGGTGCCTTTTGTAAATCTTCCGTTACCGTCAGGTCCGTAAATAAACTTAAATTGCTGGTTCGGATTTATGAAGTACCTCTTTATTATTTCTGGTACATCATTACCATCCAGGTCCTTGTTGATTGTCTGCGCTGCCCGTACAATTTCATTTTTAGTAGGTTGCCAGACAATATTTTTTATTATCCCTGCTTCTACTATGTACAGCGGGCCGCTATTTACACATTTTACCTCGCGTGTATTGCGCAGGAACTCACTGTTTTCATCAAGTGCCTCTGCCTTCCTGCTTTTCAGAACACTGCTTTGGTCGCGTTTCGCTCTCTCGAGACCCGTGGTATTCTCTATCCATCTAACCCAACCGCCTAAAAAAGGATAAGCGCTTGGTTGTTGTTTCCCCAAACAATAGAGGAACAACAATGGCACTATTATTAGGCCGGCAATCTTAGGTTTCTTGCCCGGTCCAGCTGCCCAGCGAGCATATGTCGCCAGGGCTAATCCGAACATAGCGATAAAAATTACCATGCTCGGGTTTCCAGTCCATGGATTATAGACCGGATATAATGCCAGCATCAGATAGACCCAGAAAAATACCGACAGAAAGTTTTTTTCCCAAGACTCAAGCGTTGTTTTATCCGAAATTCCTCCAAAACCGAGCAAGCGAGCCCAGGCGCGGACTATTCCCTCAAGCGCTGCGCCAGAAATAAGCGCTAGCCAAATCACGACCATGCCTACGGCAACCGGAATCACTGTTAACCACGTAATTTTGGTTAAAAAACCGATTGTTGATCCAAGAAATAAAAGGCCAACAGTTATTCCGAGGCCAAGTAGAACTTGGATAATTCGACGGACGACTGTATTGCGAAAGATTCCAAGTATTGCACGAGTGCCTGCCCAGCCATTTCTCGCACCATCAAGAATCAACAAAATTACTATAATTCCCAAAACAACCCATCCGATCATTTTCTATCGCCTCCTTGTTTTCTGTTCAAGTTTCTGAAGCCAAGAAACAGCTTTTTTTTGAAGTTCATCAGCTTTCTTAATAGTAGTTTTCGCTTCTCGCCAATCAATATCTTGCAAGTGCTTAATCAATTTTTTCCCGCCTTTTTTCACTTCAAATATAAAGCGATCAAGGCTAATGGGCGAAAAAAAATTTATTTTTTCAAGATAATCCAGGCGAATATCATTGTCCTGCATTACCGCTAGTCCTTCAAGAAATGGCTTGCGCTCACCGGGACTGCCTTGCTTAATCACCTTTCCGCTTTGATCTGCAGTCGGTGATGTGAGCCCCTGCATTTTGGCAACAAAATAGATAAACTGAACTTGTTGCCAATCCTCTAGTGAACTTATAAAATGTAAGATTCCGTCTTTAGCCCCAGGCGCATCCTTTTCTATTTGCAGTAAAGTTGAAGCGAAAGTGCGCTCATCATTCTTGCCTACTCCGCCAAAGTGAGTCTCTACAGCCTGCTTCGCTTGGTCTTTCAGCACCGAATGCACTCCCAATGCCACCAAAACTTCTTTTCCTGTTTCTAAAACCTGCTTTGTTAAGCCTTTCATTTTATCCTCCTTGTCTTAACTTTATTACCAAAGCTATTAATAGCCAGAAAATTCCACTATAAACATACCACATCCGCCAACCAACTATATCAACAAATTTAAACCCTCTTCGGTTTTTGCGATAGAGATTTAATAAAAACACTATCACTATCGCCAGGCCAATCTCTACAAACGGATTCCACTTAAAAAATAGAATCAATGCAGAGATTAGATAGATAATTCCAGCAATGCCGGAAAAATAGCTGACAAACTGCGAAATAAAAGTTCGCAAGTTACAGCCCCGACATCGGCCTTCAGTATAATCAATGCGATGGCCGCACTTGATACAATGCGGTGGAATTATTAATCTAGCGCCGCGAACACATTCTTTGTCACTTAATTGCACTGTTGCTCCGCAACTCGGGCACTCGTCTTCAGCCGGTTTCCGCTTAAACGTCAGAGCTAGTGTTATTATGAAACTGATTAGACTCGCAAAAAATAAAACCTGCGTAATCATAAGCTCCTCCTAAAAATATTTATTTTTGTGAAAGGACAAAAGAAGAGGAAGAAAGAGAGCTTTTTAGCTTCTTTCCTCCCAAATTTTTATCCTCTAACCAACTAAACTACTTATTTTTTAAGTTTTTTGA
>Ga0210018_1001029_pt1 | contig 14768 bp, 21 predicted proteins | sample CryGeyCG2014_010_2_FD_183967 | JGI IMG/M metagenome (GOLD analysis project Ga0210018, IMG submission 183967) | Groundwater microbial communities from aquifer - Crystal Geyser CG09_land_8/20/14_0.10 (SPAdes) (version 2) | ecosystem: Environmental > Aquatic > Deep subsurface > Groundwater | place...
TCCATAGCATATGCTTTTATGAAAGGTGGGATGGATAAATTCCCTGCCTTGTTTTTCTTTCTTATAACGGTTGTTTCAATTTTCTTATTTTATTATTTTAGTGGTTATCCTGCAAGATTTGCAGGAAAATGGAGATTAAAAGCCTCTTCTCAGATGGTTCCAGCTATTTTGTATGTTGTAGTTTATATGAGGCATACTCCAAATTTAGAGAAGGCAATTGCTTTCGCTTCTGAACATTTACAATATCCCCTTGTATTAGACTTTAAAAAAATATTCTACAATGTAGCTATAGGAAAGTTTTCTACTATAAAAGAAAGCTTAGATGATTATCTTGAAGGATGGAGGGATTATTCATCTGAATTCATAGAATCTTTTCATCTGATTGAAAGCAGTTTGTATGAACCAGATAGAGCGAGAAGAATTGCTACACTTGAGAAATCAATCCAAGTTGTTCTTGATGGAGTTTATGATAAGATGCTCAAATTTACCCATGACGTAAAAGCACCTTTAACAAATGTTTACATGCTTGCAATAATGCTCCCTATACTTGGAATTGCTCTTATTCCTCTTGCATCAACTATGATTCAGGGAATGATAAAATGGAGCCACGTGTTTGTACTTTATACAATGATAATTCCTTTTTTGGCATTTTTTATGTTGGATAAAATATTATTGTTAAGGCCAGGGGGGTATGGAGAAACTTCTTATCTTGAAAAAAACCCCCTTTATCCACAGTATAAATCTAAAGGACCTTATTTTGCAGCATTTTTAATTTGTTTACCTTTTTTTATTCTTGGTTTTCTCCCTTTAATTTTTCAATACACTGGATTACCTGGAATGATAGGATTGGAAACTGATTATACCTTTGCAGATTTGGGTTTGAATTTAGGAAATCTAGGGACTTATAAGATTTTTGACTTTATAGAAACTCCAGATGGCATAGTTGGGCCTTTTGGATTTGGAGCATTATTCTTAAGTTTATTTTTACCCCTGGGAATAGCACTGTTTTTTTCAATTGCATATAAAGATAAAACCCTTAATATAATTGATGAAAGGAATAAAACAAAAAAACTTGAAGCAGAATTTAATAATTCTTTGTTTCAAATTGGAAACAGATTGGGGAACGGAGTTCCTCCAGAATTAGTTTTTGGAAAGGTTGCAGAATCTTCAAAAGGACTTGTTGCAGGAGATTTCTTCAAAAGAGTTAATTATAATATTCAACAAATGGGAATGAGTGTGGAAAAAGCAATATTTGATTCTAGAAGAGGGGTTATTTTATTTTATCCTTCAGATTTAATTGCTACAAGTATGAGGGTTCTCGTGGAATCTTCAAAAAAAGGACTAAAAATTGCTGCAGTAAGTTTAATGAGCATATCCGAGTATGTGAAAAATATACAAAAGATAACAGAACGTTTAAAGGATATTCTCGCAGAAATTGTTTCTGAAATGAAGAGCAATATGACTTTCTTGGCTCCCTTGTTATCTGGAATAGTTATAGGTTTGGCAATGATGATAACATCAATTCTTAGCACACTTGGAACAGCTATGAATTCGCTAGATGTGGATGTTTCTGCTTTAGGAGGTTTAAGTAGTATCCTTGATATTTTTAAGGTAGAAGCAATGATCCCCCCATATTATCTTCAAATTGCTATAGGTATTTATCTTATTGAAGTTATTTTTATATTAACTAATACATTAGTTACAATCGATTCAGGAGAAGATAAGTTGGAGAAAACAAGTAGAATAGGAGCAAATTTGAAAACAGGAATAGTATTTTACTTCTTCACTGCATTGCTTGCATCATTGGTTTTATTTGCTTTATCTGCAATTGTATTAGGAAGAGTAGTTACTTAATTTTAAGTAAATTTTATTAAGTCTTATTTTTTGTATTATTAATGAAAATGGGGATTTCTTAGAAAGAATAAGAAATTCAGACAAACACTTCGTGTTTGGAAGAAATCCTACAATGGCAAAGAAAGAAGGAAGAATATGATAAAAAAAATATTTAAAAAAGGAGTTGTTGCAGATTATCTCCCTTGGCTTTTAATTGGTCTTCTAGTTTTGGTTATTGTTCTTATCTCTATATTCTTCCTTAAGGAGAAGGGAGTTTCTTTAATAGATCAAATTAAAAATTTATTCAGGAGAGGTTGATGGAGCTTACATTAGAAAATTTGATAAAGATAATACTGGGGCTTGTTGTTGTGGTTGCAGTGGGATATGCCTTGTATCTTTTCTTTAGCGGCCATGTCATAGATTTTTTTAAGAATATGGATGTTAATACCAGTACAGCTAAATTTTTATTAACCTTTTATTAATATGAAAAAACCTAGTAAAAATAAAAAAGGTTTTCTTCTTGCAGAAGAGACTTTGAAGATAATAGTTGCAGTTATTTGCATTCTTTTTTTAGTTTATATCCTAATAGCAATTTACAATTCACAAACTGCTAATAAGAAAATTGGAGAAGCGAAAGATGCATTGGGGAGAGTTGAAACTATTGTCTCTTCATTGGAAGAAGGAAAAATTGAGAGCCAGGATATTCCCAATCCCCAAGGATGGCATTTGTATAGTTTTGTTGAGGGAGAAAAACCTAATTCTTGTTTAAATAAAAATTGTTTATGTATATGCACTGACTCTATAACCCAGCAGTTTAAATCCAAAGCAAGAAGATGTGATAAAGACGGTGCTTGTTTGGTTATAGAAAATCTTGCTACATCTAATTTAGATTTAAAAATAAGAGATGCAAATAATCTCCTTTTTATAGGCATTAAAAAACAGAACAACCAAATTCTAGTAGGAAGAGTAGCATGAATTTAGATGAGATGATAAAATATTTAGTATGGATTGTCTTATTTGGAATTGCTTTAACTGGATTATTCTTTATGCTTAAAAAGGCAGGAGTCCTATAATTAAAAATGAGAAAGATAAAAGGGGAAATAACTACCCAGCAGATAGTCTTGTTAATAATTCTTTTAGTTAGTTTTATAATAATTTTATTTTTTCTTTTTAGATTGAATCTTTTTGGGCAATCTGATAGTGAGATATGTCATAATTCTATTGTTATGAAAGGAAATCCTGTTTCTAAAGAAGCTGTTCCATTGAAATGTTCAAGATCTTATGTTTGTATAACAAAAGATGGAGATTGTGTTGGGATGACAAAACCAGAGATTGAGAAAGTAAAGACAAAAGAAGAGCTTTACAGTGTTTTAGCTAAGCAAATGGCTAATTGTTGGTGGATGTTTGGAGAAGGAAAAGTTGATTATGTGGCGGATTCTACTTTGATAAAAAATAATTACTGCTCTCTATGCTCCCAAATTCTTTTTGATGATAGCCTGAAGAAGATTGAAGGAATAGAGGGAGATACAATAAGCAAGGATGAATTTTATAATTATCTTTCTAAAACTAAAAAACCTGGCGAGGATTTTACTTATTCTTATTATCTTTTTGGAACAAATGATATTACAAGGTTAAAAAGCCAGTTGTCTAGTCAAGCTGGTACAGAGGTTAGTTTTGGTACAATTGGCATTGGAAAACAATATTTTGTTGTCACAGGAATTACAAGCGAAGTTAATACTATTGGTTGGATAGTAAGGGGGGCTGCAATAGGGGCTGTTGCAGCTGTTACTGTAGTAAGCGGAAGTTTTGTTGTTGTTGCAACAGGGGTGGCTGTAGGGGCAACAGCCGGAGGAGTGGGAGCAGATAAAATTTCAGATTTGTTCGCTCCAAAGATTGGAGCAATTACTATAGAAGGAAAAGAAGGTGTAAAAAACCAATTTATGGTTCCAACTATTCAAGAAGCAAGTTCAGAGGAATTTGAGTCACTTAATTGTGATGAGATTTTAACTTCCACTTAGATAATTTTATTAATAACATTTTCATATCTCTTGCATGAAAAAAAAGGGGACGATTCTTGTTGAGAATATTGTTTTTATAATTCTTAATTTGCTTTTTCTTTCAATTTTGGTATTATTTCTGATGAGACAGGGAAGTGGAGCAATTGTTCTTGGGCAGACTTATTCAAAACAGATTTCTATGGTAATAGATTCTGCAAAACCTGATATGATTATTAAAATGGATATGGACAAAGGAAAGAAGCTCGCAGAGAAGAATGGTCTTGATTTTAATGATGCAGTTAAAATAGAAGGGAATACGGTTATTGTAAAATTGAGTAAAAAAGGCGGATACAGTTATTCTTTTTTTAATAATGTGGATGTTTCTCCATATCCAGCTAAAGATGAAAAAGGAGAATATACTGGGATGTATGTTTTTGTAGTACGTGAAAAAGGAGTGGAAAATGGATAATAAAAAGGGAACAGATAAACTTCTTTCAATTTATTGGTTTGTTATGTTAACGCTCATAGCTGGGGGTGTTTTTGCTATGGTTTATGTTTTTTATGGGCCTCCTTATGATGTTAGAGAAATAGAATCTGAAATTTTAGCAGAGAGAATTGCAGATTGTATATCCAAACAAGGAGTCATAAATTCAGATTTTTTTGTTGATGGAAAATTTAATGCAGCTATTAGTGAGAGTTTTACAGAGAGATGCAATTTTAATTTTGATGTGGAAAAAGGTTATGGGGATACAGGAGAAATACAATATTTTTATGAAGTAGAATTTTATACACTTAAAGATACAGTAAACCCCGCCTTTAGTTTTTATGATGGAAATAATAATTGGAAGGCAGATTGCTTTATAAAAAAAGAAAATAATAAAGAATATGCAAAACTTGCAAAATGCAAGGAAAAAAGGCTTTATGCTTTAAGCAAAGAGGGGGACCAATACTTAATTAAAATTTTGTCTGTAATAGGAAAATCTGAGAAAAATGTTAAACAATAATGGGGTTCTTTTAGAAAAAGAACCTATAATGGTAGAAAAGAAAAGATGACAAGCAAAAGAGGACAGATAGGAGAATCAATAACTTGGGTTGTTGCAACCATAGTTTTAATAGTTTTATTAATCATCTTTATCTATGCTTCAGTAGTTTTGTCAGAATTTAAGTCTTTAAAAATAAATACAAAAAAGATTTCCACAGGTTCACTGGACTGGATAAATTCAAAGACACAAATGGCTTATTCAATCAGTTCCAGTAATAAAAACAAAATTCAGGTATGGATTTCCCAAGAGGTAGGAAATGAATAAAAGAGAAAATATAAAATTTTCACTTTTACCTTCTATGAAGAAGGATAAAAAAGGAGATTTACCAGTTACTATCTTGATTATCGGTGTTTTTGGAGTATGTACCTTGGCTTTACTTAGCTTTTTATATTCCACCTCTCAAATTAACAAATCTTTTTCAGGGGTTGAAATAATGGAAAAGGCGAATATTCAGATAGAATCTAATAATTTAGACCATCTTTATTTGTATGAGAAAGGAACGAAGTTCTCTCCTGAGTGGGGGTTAAACTGGCTAAAGGAAGTAATTATATTTTCTGTTGAATATAATCCTTAAAAATCGTGAAAGAAAGATTTTTAAATAAGATTTGATTGATTAAATTACTAAATATTAAAAGAGAAAAATGATAAACAAAAAAGCTCAAGGCATGAGTATAAGCACCATAATTCTGCTTATACTAGGACTTGTTATATTAGTTGTTCTTATTTTAGGATTCACAATTGGATGGCAGAAAATTCTACCTTGGATAGGTTCTGATAATTTAGGCACATTAAAGAATTCATGTAGTACTGCATGTGCTACAGGAGAGACATATAATTTCTGTTCTGTTAAGAGAAATGTTAAAGACGGGGTAAATGATAAGTTTGATGCAACTTGTAAGGAACTATCTACTAACCCGGTGTATATCAATAGAGGATATGGAGTAGAAGCATGTTCTGCTATAACTTGTGCTTAATTAATTTACATTTATATTAATCTAAGATGTCAAATTATGCTTGTTCTGAAAGGAGAAATAAAGGGAAGGATAAGAAAAGGGAAAAAAGAAAACATCCTTACAAGAAAGGCGGAAAGTTTAGAGTTCTGAAAATTAACTAAATTTATAAATTAAATTTACTAAATTCTTAAATGGTGATTGGAAATTTGTTCTTAATTATTTTAGGTCTAATCTGGATTATTTTTGCAGTTGTCCAAGATTTGAAAAAGAGAGAGATAGCGAATTGGCTTAATTTTTCACTTGTAATATTCGCATTGGCTTTCAGGTTCTTTTATTCCTTGTTTAATAATCAAGGGTTTTCTTTATTTTATCAAGGAATAATTGGTTTTGGTATCTTGCTTTTAATTGGTAATCTGCTTTATTATGGGAAGGTATTTGCAGGGGGGGATACCAAGCTTATGATTGCCTTGGGTGCAGTTATTCCTTTTTCAAACAATTTTTATTCAAATCTTAACTCAATTTTTATATTTCTTCTATTTTTTCTTGTTGCAGGAGCATTTTATGGAGTAATATTAAGCATAATTTTAGTGATTAAAAACAAAAAACTTTTTTCTAAGGAGTTTTCAAAGCAATTTAGAAGAAAGAAGAGTATTTTTTACATTTCTACTCTTTTAGGGCTAGTTCTTGTTGTGCTTGCATTTTTTCAGAGTCTTTTTCTTTATCTTGGAATTTTAGTATTTATATCTCCTTATGTTTATTTTTCAGCTAAATCTGTAGATGAATCATGCATGATTAAAAGACTCGATACAAAGAGACTTACAGAGGGAGATTGGCTTTACAAGGATATTAGGATTGGAAATAAAATCATAGAAGCAAAATGGAGTGGATTAAATAAAGAAGAGATAATCCTTTTAAGAAAGAGAAAAAAGAAGGTTTTGATAAGGCAAGGAATTCCATTTAGTCCTGTATTTTTAATTAGTTATTTTGGATTAATATGCTTGGTAATTCTCCAGAAAGTTTACTTATTTTAGATGATTAATACATTTTAAGGAATTCTTTTAGGTAACCACATCTTTGATTCTTCAATTTTTTTTACTTTTACCTTTTTTAAATACTTTTTCTTTTGTTTTTTTTCCAGAACATTTTTCAAATTTTCTAATTCTTCTTCAGAAGATTGTTTTCTTGGAGAGTTAAGAGATTCATTAGAATAAACCGGTAGAATATTAAGAATAGTCTCCCCAAGAACATAAGAAGAAGAAATTAAAGTCTCTTTTGGCTTGAATTTTGTTTCTATCTTTTTTGCAACTCTTTTAGCCATAGAAAAAGCAGATTGAGGTATATTCTCTGGCTGTGATACTGCTTCTTTTGGGATTATTATTGTATGTGCCTTTGAGATAGGTTTTATCTCTAAAACGGCAATAGAATGTTTATTTTCATCTATTATATAGGATGGAATTTTTCTCTCTACAATCAATCTAAAAGGACTTTCATTTTTATTAGGTTTTTTAGAATCATCATAAGAACCTTTATCTGAATCAGAAGTTAAGAGTTTATTTTTTTTAAGAAATTCAATAAATTCTTCATCATCCATATAATTTATACGTTCTATCGCAGGACCTTTTTTCTCTTCAGAGAAACTAGTCTCTATTTGTTGTATAATTTGCTGTTTAAACTCTTGAATTTGTTCTTTTGTTAATTCCATACTCTTTTAAGAAAAAGAACGTTAATAAGTTTTATGCAATTTTACGCATATCAATCAGTTGAGCAGAAGCAACATTTTTTATTTTTGAGAATTTTTCCTCAATAGTTTCTATATCTTTATCATCAGAATAAAAAAAGAAGACTATAACTGCCTTTAAGCCAAATGCAATAAGTTCTATGGAATATTCTTTGTTCTTTCCACCGAATTCTTCCACTATCTTTTTTGCAGATTCTTCAATAGCTTTTAGATTAACCTCTGGTGAAACAGGCATTAATTTGTATTTTGCTCCATTTATTCCGCTCATACTTTAGTGTAAAAAAATAGGTTTATAAACATTTTGAGAAGTGTTGTTCTAAAATTAAGTATCACAATACTTATAAAATATGAAATTTTTTTTTGATTATGGTTTTTGGAAATTATGATAAGGTAGTTGAAAAAATAGCAAAATATTCTGGGCTTAAAACTGAAGAGGTTAGTAGAAAAATTGAAGCTAAAAGAGCTAAACTTTCTGGTTTGATAAGTCAAGAGGGAGCAGCGCAAATTGTTGCTGCTGAACTTGGGATAAATTTTGAAAATGAAAAATTAAAAATTGAGGAACTTTTGCCAGGAATGAGAAGAATTAACCTTTTGGGGAAAGTAATAACACTTTTTCCTGTTAGAACATTTAAAACTCAAAAAGGAGAAGAAGGAAAGGTTTTGAATTTTATACTTGCTGATGAAACTTCAAATATAAAAGTTGTTTTATGGGATACAAACCATATTTCTTTAATAGAAAAGGGAGAAGTTAAAGAGAATGATGTGGTTGAGATATCTAATGCTTCTATGAGAGAAAGCGAGATGCATCTTGGAAGTTTTTCTGAATTCAAAAAAAGTAATAAAGAAATTGAAAATGTTTGTACTGAAAGAATTGTAAAAGAAAAGAAAATATGTGATTTTAAGATTGGAGACCAACTTTCTGTAAGGGCATTCATTGTTCAATCTTTCCAGCCCAAGTTTTTTGAAGTGAGCAAAGAAACAGGCAGAAAGATGACAGAGAATGAAAAAGAGCAGGGAATACCTACTGAGAAGAGAGCTCTGATTAATATTGTTATAGATGATGGCACAGAGTCAATACGCGCAGTTCTTTTTAATGAGAATCTTTCTGCTTTAGGATTGAGAGACTTGGAAAATCCTGAAAGATTATCCTACCAAATAGAGGCTCTTCTTGGAAAAGAAATGTTTTTTTCAGGCAATGTAAGAAAAAATAATTTTTTCAATAACGAAGAATTCATAGTTGATTCTGTAAAGGACGTTAATCTTGATGAACTGATTACTCAATTAGAGAAGATTTGATGAAGTTTTCTAATATATATTTGTTACTCAAATAATCTTTATAAACGAGGTTATTTTTTAGTTTTAATGGTTGTAAAGAAAGAAGAAACAGACGAAGAAGAAAAAGAGGAGAAAAAAACTAAGAAAAAAGGTGATAAGGATTTGAGTTTGACTGATTTGCCTGGAATAGGGCCTGCTGTGGCTGCTAAACTTGAAGGAGCAGGAATTTTTGATTTAATGTCTTTGGCAGTTGCAAGTCCTGCTGTGATATCTGATATTTCAGGTGTAAGCCCTGCTGTTGCGAGAAAAGCTATTCAGGCTGCACGTGAGATGCTTGATTTAGGATTCCAGGATGGAGTTGAATATGCTCAGAGAAGGTCTAATGTTTCATATGTAACAACAGGAAGCAAAAATTTTGATGAACTTTTGGGGGGAAGAGGAATTGAAAGCAGAGCCATTACAGAGGCTTTTGGAGCTTATGGTTCTGGTAAGACTCAGCTGGGGTTGACTTTGGCTGTCAGAGTTCAGTTGCCAGTTGAGCAAGGGGGTGCTAATGGAAAGGCAGTATTCATAGATACAGAAGGGACTTTTAGGCCTGCAAGAATAAAGCAAATATCAGATGCACTTGGAGCAAATTCAGAAAAGGTTCTTAAGAATATTTTTGTTGCAAGAGCATTTAATTCAGACCACCAAATGCTTCTTCTTGAAAAAGTTAATGAGATGATAAAAGCAGGAGAGCCCATAAAACTTCTGATAGTTGATTCTTTGACAGCTCATTTCAGAGCAGAATTTGCAGGAAGAGGGCAGCTTGCAGACAGGCAGCAGAAATTGAACAGATATATGCATGATTTAATGAAATTAGCTGAAACCTACAATCTTGCAGTTTACGTAACCAATCAAGTTATGGCAAACCCGGCACAGATGTTTGGAGACCCAACAACCGCCATTGGTGGAAATATAGTTGGACATGCTTCAACATACAGATTATATTTAAGAAGAGGAAAACAAGGGAGTAGAGTTGCAAAGTTGATTGATTCACCGAATCTCCCAGAGAATGAAATTGTTTACTATGTGAATGCTGGCGGTGTAAGTGATAAGGAAGAATGAAAAAATGGCAATTCCTTTCTTAATAGATTATGAAATTTTTTTGAGAGAATTCTCAGATGAATTAAAATCTATTAAAGGGGTTTCATTTTTTATTTATGGTTCTCATTTAAGGGAGGATTTTGTTCCAGGGGTTAGTGATTTAGATGGATTTCTTGTTTTAGATGATTTTTTTGTTACAGATAAAGACGCAATTGGAAAATTGGCGAGTAGTTTAGATTCTTCTTTGAGAAAATCTAATATAAAGATAAAAACAAAATTTAATATTCTAGATAAAGGGATTGCATTGGATGGAAGATTTTTAACTTATTCTAAGAATTATGTAGACTATCTTAAAAGTAATGCAGTTAGAAAATTTGGGAAATATGAATTGAAAAATATGAATGGTTTTGATTATAAAAATCCAGAACTCACTTCAATAGCTAATAATTTGAATGATGTTCGAAAAGGATTTCTTTACAATAATTTTAATTATTATTCTCAAAAAAGAGATTTTTATGAGAAAGATATAAAATCTCCATTAAAAAAACTGGCTCAACTCCCAAAGCAATTAATTAATTTATCTGAAGGAAAATTAATTGAAGATAAAGAGGAAGCTCTAAATAAGTTTTTGAAAGAATTTCCAAATTACAATGGTTATTTTGTGAAAGATGTTAATAAATTAATGAAAGATTCTGTTAAATATGAAGCTTTTTTAGACGAAGATGGATGTGTCTCTTTTTCTTTGGATTGTTTAAGTGAAATGGAAAGAATGATTAAAGTGTATATAGAGAAGTTTCCAAAAGTTAGTGATAGGGAAGTTAAAGATAATTTACTCAATTAATTCATCTTATATATTTTTATAATATACTTTAAAAAGTTTTGTTTGTTTTTTTTTGAATGGAGATAAAAGGTGTCTTTGCGGATTTGCACATTCATTCCAGATTCTCTAGGGCGTGCAGCAAAGATATTACAATAGAAAATCTTGAGAAGTGGGCGAGAGTTAAGGGGATTGGTTTGCTTGGAACAGGAGATTTTACACACCCTTTCTGGCTTAAAGAATTAAAGGAAAAGTTAGTTGAGAAAGAGGGAATTTTATATTCAAAAAGTGGATTTAAATTTTTGTTGACAGGAGAGATTAGTTTAATGTACACTCAAGGGAGAGGAAGGAGAGTACATTTGGTTTTGCTTGTTCCTAATTTTGAAACTGCAGACAAAATAAATGAATATTTTGATAAAAAAGGGAGAAGAGATTATGATGGAAGACCAATATTCAAGATATCCTGTGAACAATTTGTTAAAGATATGAAAGAGATTTCAGAATATATAGAAATAATTCCTGCACATGCTTGGACGCCCTGGTTTGGAATTTTTGGAAGTGCTACTGGATTTGATAGTTTGAAAGAAGCATTTGGAGAGCAAGAAGAAAACATTCATGCAATTGAAACAGGAATGAGCTCAGATCCTTTCATGAATTGGCATTTATCCGAATTAAATAATAGAGCAATAGTTTCTTTTTCTGATTCACATAGTTTCTGGCCCTGGAGAATTGGAAGAGAAGCAACTATTTTTGAAAAAGTTGAAAGTTACTCAGATGTTATTAATGCGATAAGGGAAAATAAAATATTGGGAACAGTTGAAACAGAACCTTCTTATGGAAAATACCATTGGGATGGACATGCTAATTGCAATTTTTCAAGTTCCCCACAAGAAACTAAAAAATTAAATGGAATCTGCCCTGTTTGCGGAAAACCCCTTACAATAGGTGTTGCAAACAGAGTTAATCAAATTGAAGACCAAATAATTGAGGAAAATAGGAATAGGAAAAAATACTACACCCTTCTACCATTGCATGAATTAATAGCATTTAGCAAAGCTTCAACACTTGCAGGCAAAAAAACTTGGGAAACTTATAATAAGGTTATTGAAAAATTTGGGAATGAGTTTAATGTTTTGTTAAATGTTCCTAAAGAAGAATTGATAAGAGAATTAAAAGATGATTTAAAATTAGTTCAATTGATTTTAGATAATCGTGAAGGAAAGATAAAAGTTAAACCAGGATATGATGGGAAATATGGAGAATTGATAGAAGGAGAGAAACAGGCTAGGCTGTTTTAATTATTTCTTTTCTGTTTCTTTTTTAAAACCTTTTTCTTTAAGGAATATTTCCAAATCACAATCTTTCGTTAGTTCTTCTAATGCTCCTGCCTTTATTATTTCGACCATAGAAGAATAATTAACATTCTTTTCTCTTTCAGTCTCCGGAATTTTTGGAAAATCTGTATTGAATTCAAATCTATATTGCTGCTTTCCGTCAAATCCTTCTGCTTCCCCATTCCAATAATAGAAACTTATTTTAGATGTTAATGCAAATTTATTAATAATTAATTTTCTCAATTTTATATCTTCATCATTTATAGTCTGAAAAGATTCCCACTCAGGACTTCCATGATGGGAGATATCCTTAGAATCGGTCTTAGAGATAAAATTTTTTGAATATTCTACTTTCTTTTCATTTACTGCCATTAAGAAAAATGAGTTATCTTATTTATATAATTAATTATCTTTAAAAGTATATATTTAATTTCTTCTTACAATATTTAAATTACTTGGGGGAGCGTCTCTTATTTTTATGAATTTATAATGTGCTTCATTGGTCTTTTTATTTTCAATTTCTTCTTTTAATGTGTAAATTTTTTCTCCTTTAGAATCAAGGTGAAATTTAAGTTTCATGCTAAATTGAAGACATATCCTCTTAATCTAGTTGGAAGTTTTTGTTTTATGGATTTTTCAATTTCTTTAGGGGAAATCCATTTAAGCTCTGCAACTTTTGGTCCAGGTTTTTCTTTACCTTCTGTTGCTTCACATAAGAAATATAATCTTAATTCATCTTTTTTCTTGAGCATATTTTCTGCATAAACTGCCCCCAAATTATGAACCTTATAACCTGTTTTCTCTTTAGCGACCTTTTTTAATCCAACATCTAGTTCTTCATTATACTTTAATTCTCCTTCAAGGAAACTCAAGGAGTTCTCTCCTTTATTTCTTCCTATTAATATTTTCCTTGCGCTAGGATTAAATAAAATTCCTATAATTTTTACCTTAAATTGATTATCCATTTTATTTTTCCCTTATTTCAAATTGAGCTCCTGTTTCTTTTGCTTTTTTTTCTATCCCTTCTAAAAAGGTTTTCATCTTTTGATCTCCCTTTTTCCCATCATCTGTTTCTATCTTTAGGGAATATTTTCCTGCAGAGAGATATTTTATCTCTATTTCTCCAGGATTCTCCAAAATGCTTTTTATAATATATATCCCATTAGGCTCCTGAGTTTTTAAGTATATTGTTCTCTTTATTATTGTCTTTTTTTTCTTTTGTTCAAGAACTATATCTAGTATCTTTTTTGCATCCTCTTTTCCTATTAAATCTTCAAGTTTCTTTGGATTTTTTCTTGTTTCTTCAAAAAAATCATACAACCTTCCTTCCTTCGTAATGCTTTCAATTATGTTATTTGACTTTTCTTTAAGAACACTTCTTAGGATGCTTCCATAGCTTCTTTCTTGATTATATTCATCCATAACTTCTTTCTTCTCTTTTTGAGTAACTCTTCTTAAAGAAAGGCTTATTGTTCCTCCAGAGGTTTTTAAGACCTTACAGACTATTTTCTTTTTAGGTATTACATATTCTCTAAGATTTCTTATTCTTCCAGGGGCAATTTCACTTAAAATTATGCTGCCTTCTCTTTCCTCTCCTTCTATTTTAACAAATACTACTGTCCCTGCTATCCTATCTACAGTGCATAAAACCATATCTCCTTCTTCCATTATATTTTATCAAGAAAATAAGGGGTTTTAAAGGTTATGATTGAGGAATTTCTGATAGAATTAGAAAATAAGTTATTTGTAATAAATCCTTGTAAATCATTATATCTAGATTGATAATGGGTTAAATTTAGGATAATTAATAATGTATCTCTATATTTTTATCATCTCTATTTCAAGATTTTTTTTGAGTAAGTCTATAAATTCTTTTTCTTTTCCTCTATTTATCAAGCATCCTGCTGCATGTTCATGCCCCCCTATTTCTCCACCTGTAAAATTAATTATTGTTTCCAAAAGTTCTCTTATGTTTCTTCCATTTCTTCCCACTGTTCTCGCAGAAACCTTTATTTTATCCTCATAATAAGCCATTGTTACTATTACTGTTCCTTCTTCATAAATGGAAGAGTTTGAAATTATGCTTGCTATTGTTCCAATCATGGTGTCTTTAATGTTATCTTGTGCATTTATTATGACAAATCCTTTTCCCTCTATTTTTTCTGTTTCAGAAACAAAATTTAATCCTGCTATAATGTTTTGTTTGTATTTTATATGGGTTAATTCAACATTCTTTTTTGAAGAAGGAATCTCGAGACAGTATTGTATTGCAAGTTCTGGTTTTCCTGAACGGGAACAGGCATTTATTATGGCACTTAAATCTCTTGCATCTTCTATTTTATTAAACATTTTTATAAGAAATATATCTCCAATGAGCTCCTTATTTTTTATTTTTGGATTTCTAAGAAGTATTGCTGTAGTTAAATCTTTCATCTCTTTTTCATTAAGTTCCATTAAACTTTTGTATTTTCCTTTTTCAGGATTTAACCCGGTTTCTCTCAACAGTTCTAAGACCCCCTTTATATTTCCAGTTACTTCTGGAATATAGGGATTAGATGAATATTCCAGAACCCTATTTATTGGGCGTGTTGAGGGGTATATTAGGAGTCCTCTTTTTCTTTGAAATCCGCTTTCTTCAAGTATTCCATTGTTTAAAGAATCAATTTCTTCTTCAAGACAGTCTCCTATCATG
>Ga0210018_1001030_pt1 | contig 14766 bp, 13 predicted proteins | sample CryGeyCG2014_010_2_FD_183967 | JGI IMG/M metagenome (GOLD analysis project Ga0210018, IMG submission 183967) | Groundwater microbial communities from aquifer - Crystal Geyser CG09_land_8/20/14_0.10 (SPAdes) (version 2) | ecosystem: Environmental > Aquatic > Deep subsurface > Groundwater | place...
AAGACTTCTAACGGGGTTCATGATTATTCGTTAAGAATCTCGTCGAGTTTTTTCTCAATTTCTTTTAATTCGACCTTTTTTTCTTCGGTCTTTTTTTCTGTTTCAGATGTCGGTTTCCTCAAAGTTCTTCTAACTTCAATCCGAGACGCCTCTTTAATCAAAATCATAAACTTTAGGATTTGAGAGTCAGTTTTTAAATTTTTCTCGAGCTCCTTAATTTTTTCTGGCGGGGAATAAAATTCCAAAGTAGTCAAAAAGAAACCGTCTTCCTTTTTGGCGGGAGGATTGGGCAAGAAAGTTATGACTTTTTCAGCCAGCTTTTTTTGTTCTTCTGCCGTTAGATTTTTGTCGAATAAATAAGTTAATTCGTAGTATCGCATGAGTTCTTATATTTTAAACTCTATTACGTCTCCATCCTGCACTATATAATCTCTGCCGACTGTTTCGAGCCAGCCTTTTTCCCGAGCCTTAGCCCAAGAACCGGCTTCGACTAGTTTCTGCCAGTTAATCACTTCAGCCCTGATGAATTTTTCCTGGAAGTCGGAGTGGACTTTGCCACCCGCTTGAGGGCACGTTTGACCACGCTGCAGCGTCCAAGCTCTGGTTTCTTGCCCGCCGGTGATCGTATAAAAAGTTATTAGCTCAAGAATATTGTAGCAAGCGAGAATTAACTGGTCAAGTTGAGATTTGACACCGAGTTCTCTTTTTTCAGCCTCCGAAAGCTCTGACATCTCTTCTTCTATTTTCAGATTTAAGGACATGCGATGTCCATTAGACATCGCATGTCCAACTTCATGTCCAACTTCATTAATGTTGTAGACATAGACAATTGGCTTTTTAGAGAGGAGATTTTCTTTTTCTTCGACCTCCAGGTCTTTCATTGCCAATTCCGTTTTGATGATTTCAATATCGTTATCCGGGGTAGGGTTAGCGCTGAAGCATTTTATTACTTCCAAAATCGCGTCGCAATTCCTGATCTGAGCCAAGAACTGATTGCCCAACCCCTCGCCCTTATGAGCGTTTTTGACCAGTCCGGCAATATCAACAAACTCAATAATGGTCGGAGTTACCTTTTCCGGCTTTATGACTTGAGCGATTTTTTCCAGTCTTTCATCGGGCACCGCCACCACTCCTACATTGGGGTTAATGGTGGTGAAAGGGTAATCGGCAATATCAACCTGTTTTTTAGTTAAGGCCTTGAAAAGGGTTGATTTGCCCACATTGGGCAAACCGACAATACCTATTGAGAAAGACATATGTTTATGGTATATTAAAAAAATTAGCGCGTCAATTATATGAAAAACTTAAACAAAATAACCGAAAAAGAATTAAAAGCAATTAAGGTTGTCGCTTTTGACATTGACGGAGTCATTATACCGACTGGCACTCAGTTAAGTGAGAATTTGGACGGCACCGAACTTTATATGAAATCCAAACAGCTCTCGCCGAAGTTCATTAAAAATTTAAGAGAACTTAAAAAATACGTTAAACTGAATTTTTCTTCCGGCAGAAACATTTTGTATCTGAAAAGTTTAGTCAATGAGATTTTTGACGAGGATGTTTTTCTCCAAGCCGAAAACGGCAACATCAATTGGTTTGAAGGAAAAATCAGCCACCCCTCCTACTCTTCCGATTATTTCAACAAGCTGAAAAACATCAGAGAGCGCATTAAATCAATGATGATAACCGACAAAAGGATAAGGGGTTTTGAGCCAAAACTGCTGATCCTGACTCCTCATTGCGACCAGATGGGAGAAGTGCCGAATTTGGTCAAAGAGCTGGATCCGGAAAATGAATTGTACTGTCTTTGGACTAACGAAGGTTATGACATCGGCAATAAGATAATGACCAAAGGGCAGGGGATTATTAATCTATCCAAACATCTTAAAATTCAGCCAAAAGAGATAATGACAACCGGGAATAACTACAACGATGCAGAAATGCTTCAGGTTGGCAGGGGCGTGACGGTGCAGCCGGACAGGGTTGAGGCGGAATATTTCATAGAACACAAGCCGGAGGAACTCGGCGGTGAACTTTTGGCAGAATTTTTACTTAAATATTATAAAAAATAAAAATACACGGGTTGTACCCGTGTATTTTTCCTACTTATTAAATTAGGCCCATTTTTTTACGGACGTCAGCCATGGTTGATTGGGCGATGATTTCGGCCCTCTTTCTGCCCTGTTCCAATATCTCTTTGACGTAAACTTCTCTATTCATCAGCTCTTTCTTCTTTCTACGGAAAGGCTCCAGTTTTAAAATTAACAATTCGGCTAAGGATTTTTTGAATTCGGCATAACCTTTTTGGCTGAATTTTTTTTCTATCTGGGAGATGGATTTGTCGCTGAAGAGGGAATAAATCGCCAAAAGATTGGAGATGCCCGGTTTTTTGGCTGGGTTGTATTTGATTGACTTACCCGGGTCGGTAACAGCTGACATTATTTTTTTCTTGATTATTTCCGGTTCGTCAAACAAAAAGAGACAGGTTTCCGGCGATGACTTCGACATCTTCTTTTTGGGATTCGACAAAGCCATGATTTTGGCGCCGGTCTCCAGAGTCAGAGCTTCCGGCACTTTGAAAGCTTTGCCGTATTTTTGATTGAATTTCCGGGCAATGGTCTTGGTTAATTCCAAATGCTGAACCTGGTCTTTGCCCACCGGCACCGAATCGGTCTGATAAAGGAGGATGTCGGCTGCCTGCAGAACCGGATAATCCAAAAGGCCGGCGTTGATGTTTTGTTTGAACTGTTTTGACTTTTCCTTGTACTGGGTCATTCTTTCCAACTCGCCGATCGGCGTCAGAGTATTTAAAAGCCAGCAGAGTTCGGTGTGCTCTTTAATCTGGGATTGGATAAAGATGATGCATTTTTCCGGGTCAAGACCGGCCGCCAGAAGTTCCGTGGCTGTCTGCAGCATTTCTCCGGCGAAAGTTTTAGGATCACGAGGAATAGTTAAAGCATGCAAATCGGCGATAAAGAAAATACACTCTCCCATTTCCTGGAGTTCTTTCCACTGCTTGATTGCTCCCAAATAGTTGCCAATATGTATTTGACCGCTGGGCGCAATGCCGCTTAGTATGCGCATAATTTTAAACCTCGATAACGACTGGTAATATCATGGGACGTCTTTGTGTTTTAGTGTAAAGGAAGTCGCCGATATTGTTTCTGACATTGTCTTTGACGTAAGACCAGTTAACGGCTCCGCCGGAGCCGGCGGACCGGTTGACAACCTCAATCACCTTTTTCCTGGTGTCCTGCAGTAATTGTCTTGATTCTCTCAAATAGACGAACCCTCTTGATATTATATCAGGAGAGCCTTTGACTTTACCAGTGTTTCGGTCGATTATCGTTATAATGACGAACATGCCGTCTTTGGCCAGGGTCTGGCGGTCTCTTAAAACTATCTCTCCGACATCGCCAACGCCCAAGCCGTCAACCATAACGTAGCTTGATTCAACGGTTTTCTTTTCAACAAAGATTTTTCGGGGCGTTAAGTTGATGATTTGTCCGTTTTCAGCCACCACAATATTTCTCTCCGGTATGCCCTGGCTGAGAGCAAGCTTGGCGTGGTTAAACAGCATGGAGTATTGGCCGTGGATCGGCATAAAGAAGCGCGGCTTCATTATTCTAATCATTTCAGCCAGTTCTTCCTGCTTGCCGTGGCCGCCGGCATGAATGTCCATCATTTTGTAATGGAAAACATTGACTCTCTCCCGGTAGAGCTCGTCTTTTAAAAACTGGACAGTTCTTTCGTTGCCCGGAATAACCGAAGACGAGAAGATGACGGTGTCGTCTTTTTTCAGCCTGACAAATTTGTGTTCCCTCGTAATTATTCTCATTAAGACCGCCTGTCCTTCTCCCTGGGCTCCGGTGCAAATCAAGGTTATTTTGGAATCCGGATAGTTGTGAATCTGATTGACCTTTATCAGCGTGCCTTTTTGGGATTTAATATAGCCCAATTTTTTGCAGATTTCTACGTTGGTCCTCATGGAATAGCCGTCAACCGCCACGCGCCGGCCGTATTTTTCCGACAGAGCAATCAATTGCTGGATGCGGTTGATTAAAGAGCCGAAAGTGGCAGCGATGATGCGGCCGCGAGATTCTTTAAAAATCTCTTCCAAGTTTTCCATGATGGTTTTTTCCGAAAGCGAATGGCCCTCGTATTCAGCGTCGGTCGAATCAGACATTAAAAGCAGAATGTCTCGACGACCCATGTCTTTTAATTTTTGGAAATTAGTCGGCAAATCATAAACCGGAGTGAGATCGAATTTGAAATCGGACGTATGCACTATATTGCCGACCGGCGTTTTGATAAAAAGGCCGAGATTGTCAAAAATATTGTGATTCTGCTTAAAAAATTCAACCTGAAAAGGGCCGAGCGTGACTTTGGAGCCGTCTTTGACCTGCGTGATGTTTAGTTTGGGCTGATTGGGAAAATCTTCCTGCCTCTTTAAAATAATTCCTTTGGTTAGTCCGGAAGCAAAAAGCGGCGGGTTGCCTATTTTATTGATTATGTGTGGGATAGCGGCGATATGGTCGTAATGGCCGTGCGTGAAGACGGCTCCTGCAATATTTCTCTCTTTGCCTTTGAGATAGGCAATGTTGGGGATGATGTAGTCTATCCCGGGCATGTCTTCTTCGGGCATGCGGAAACCGACGTCAATAATTAAAATCGCCCCGCCGTATTCAAGGCACATCATATTGCGGCCGACTTCTCCCAGGCCTCCTAAAGGAATTACCCTTAGATTATTTTGTTTTTTCACCCCGTTAGAAGTCTGTTTTATACAGCATAAGGCTGATTTCAAGCAGACTTTTATTATTGTTTATGCCCCGTCATTGCAGAACAGAAAAAATTATCTAATTTTTTCTGCCCAAGACTTCTAACGGGGTTCATGGTGCGGACGGAGAGATTTGAACTCTCACGGGCTTGCGCCCATAGCGCCCTGAACGCTACGTGTCTGCCATTCCACCACGTCCGCCTCAGCCTTTAAGGAAACTTAAGTCTTCGGGCACTGTTTTTAACGGTTTTTTAAATCTAAGTTTGGGAACTTTTTGGTAGTTCTTGTTTTTGAGCCAGCCATTCTTGGTGTAGTAGTAACACATACCTTTCATTTTTTCAATGAAACCGTAAACATTTTTACAATCTTCAACCGCCCAGTCGGCTTCTTTCAATTCTTGTTTGGCTGGATTTATCGTAATGTGGCCGTAGCGGGCAGGAACCAAAGCAGATTCGCCTTTTTTGGCCTTTATCGCATAAACGTCCAAAACTTTATCTTTTTTGCATTTTTGAAAAAGATAAATTGCCTCGCCCCTGAGTACCGTATAAAGCTCTTTGAATTTTCCAAGATGGTCGTGTCCTTTGGTTTTGACGAATTCATTTCCTAACATCCGGGGCGGAATCACGGTGATATTATACCTTAAACCACTCTTTTTTTTAACCGCCCGATACATATAGTACAAGGCAAAATTGGGAGCGTTTTTGGCCCACTTTTGGTCATAAAGCACTTCTTTCATCTCGTTTAAATGTCTTATTTCCATGACCGGTGAGTTTTGATATACCAATTTTCAATATTGGCGAATCTTTTTGAAGGGTCAACAATTATTTCGGCATTCATTCCTTTTATTTCTTTGCCAATCCAATAAAGATAATCGGGGCTGTATAAGAATACGGCTGGAGATTCTTTTATCAAAATATCCTGGAAAGCTTCGTATTTTTCGGCTCGGGTTTCTTCATCCAAAGTGGTACGGGCCGCTTCCAATAACTTATCTGCTTTAGTATTTTCATATTTGGCCAGGTTAAGGCCGGGGTCTTTTATTTGGGAAGAATGCCAGAAAGGATAAGGGTCGGGAATGGCTTCCAGTATTTCGCCAAAAAGAAGTATTTCGTAGTTGCGTGGCTTGATGAAGTCTTTTTCCAATTGGGAAGCCGGATAAGCGTGGATTTCAACCGCTATCCCCAAGCTTTCCCACTGATTTTTTATTGCTAGACCTACTTTCTCCAAAATAGGATCTGCCACGGTGATTAAGGAAAATTTCAACGGATTGTCTTTTTGCGGCTGAGAACACAATTCGTTGAGTTTTGCTCTGGTGGTTTTGCTGACTAGCCCCGTTCCTTCAATGAACCCCCAAGGTTGGAGAATGTCTTGGGCATATTTTTCCTGGAATTTGATGACCGCCGCCTTGGTTTGAGAGCCGAAGTAGCCGGTGATTTTACCTTCCGGATAAACTTCCGGGTCTCTCGCCAAACAAGTTTGGAGCGCGGTAACTTCTTTGCCCTTACTGCCTTCCTTGAGCTCGCTTTTGAATTCTGTCAATTCTTCTTGGGAAGGTTTGACCCATTGGTTATCTTTTTTCTCAAGGCCGGCTTCAGCTAGAAGTTCTTCTGCTTTGGCTTGATCAAATTCGTAAACTTTGGCGGGAGTCTCGAACCCGTAGATTTTTGGTAGAATTGGAGAATCGACGATTTGAGCTTGACCTAGAAGAACGCTTTCGACAATTTCAGTTTTGTCCGTACCGTAATTGAGAGCTTGGCGGATGTTTTCATCAGTCAAAAACCGGGATTTGTCCGGATTCAAAAAAAGAGCGAAATATCTGGGCAGAGAGAGAGAAATTTTTTGCCATTTGTCCTTTTTAAAGAGTTCAAAGTATTCCGGCGAACTTATCGAAAAACCGTCGACTTCTCCTTTTTTGGCAGCTTCCGAGAGAGCTTCTTCTGATTCAAAAAATCGGAAGTTTATTTCAGAAAGGTAAGGTTTTTGAGAGTCGAAATAGTCTTTAAATCTTACCAGATCCAGGGAAATTATCAAGCCCGAACTGTCTTGCCCTATCTTTTTTATCCGGTAAGGACCCGAACCGACGGCCTTTAAGTTGTAATTCGTCAAAAGGAAGTTTTGCGGCGAAATGCTCTGCCAGATGTGTTCTGGCAATATTTTAAATGTCAGTCTTTCCAGAAAGCCGCTGTAAGAACTCTTCAGTTTGAAACGGAGAACTCGCTCGTTGATTTTTTCCACCTCTATCCCCAAGTAGTTCGCCCTTAGAGGACTTTTATAATCCGGGTTTTGGATGGTCTTGACGGTAAAAATGACGTCGTCTGCGGTAAGATATTCGCCGTCGTGCCAAAAGACGTTGTCTTTCAGATAGACTTCGTAAGTTAAGCCATCGTCGACAATTTTTACTTCTTTAGCTGCGTCGGGAATTATTTCTCCCGTTGGCCCGTACTGCATAAGGCCAGAGAAAATAATTTCGACCAAGTCGCGGTCAACATCAGAACCTTGGGCGTAGATAGGATTAATGAATCGGGGAGCGCCCACCACTCCTTCAGAATATTTGCCGCCGATCGCTGGCTGTACTTCGGTATTCTTGCAGTAGAGGATGACGATCAAAGAAAGAGAAGAGCCTAAAAACAAAGCCAAAAAAATCAAAAAGGCTGTTCTTTCTTTTTTGTTCAGGACTTTAAAAATTTGAACCCACTGTTTTTTTGAGGGCCACTTGATTTTCATTTTCATTTTAGAGGATAAGATTGGCCAGAGCCAAAGCGACGAACAGAACGCCCATAACAACCGTTGCCCAAAAGATCTTTTTCTGCAAGCCGCGTCTGGTGGCGTAAAAACCGCCTTCTTGGCCGCCGAAAGCCGAACCCAAAGCCGTTCCTCTTTGTTGCAAGAGGATTAAAATAATGAGGATGACGGAAACTAAAATTTGAGCGATAGCTAAAAAGTCAGTCATGTTTTCTTTTTGGGAAGAAGAACAGCCCCAGCCCCCAGATAATCAAAGTGGTCCAAAGGAGCGGGAAAAAGCCTTTGATGATTAATTCGGCGAAGAAAATATCGACCGCCCAGACAATTATCAGATTAACGATTAAGCCGAAAAGTCCGAGGGTAATTATTTTAAGCGGGAGAGTAATCAGGTTTAAGAGGGGTTTGACGAAAGCGTTAATCAACCCCAAAATAAATCCAGCCAATAATAAACTTTTCCAAGTTCCGGCAAAGGCGACTCCCGGCACAAACTGCACAGCCAGCCAAAGCCCCAAAACGCCGGCAATAGTTTTAAACAGAAGTCTTTCCATACATTTATATATACTACCAGATAATTTTTATTTCGGCAACAGGGCTTCTTTTCTTAATTTTAAATGATAAGCTCTGGCGAAGCGATGAGCTTCGTCTCTCAGCTGCAAGATTAAATTAAAAATCTCTCGGGGCAGTTTTTTCAGCAAGACCGGTTTTTTCTTACCCTTGATGTACAATTCATTTTTCTTTTTAGCTAAAGCCATGGCTGGAATCTTAGTTAAGGAGACAGCCGCATTAAGCTGAGCTTTGCCGCCGTCAATCAGGATTAAGTCGGGATAAGGCCATTCTTTATGTTTTAGTCTCCTTTTTAAGATTTCCTTGAGCATGGCTATATCGTTGGGTTTGTTTTGAGTTTTAATTTTGAAACGACGATAGGAGTTCTTGTCGGGTCGGCCGTCGTAGAAGCTAACCATCGCTCCCGTAGCCATTTTACCCTGTGTATTGGAAACGTCGTACGCTTCAATTCTTCGATAATTCCATCCCTTGATTGGCGGAGATTGGAGTTCCGGGTTGAAAATCATGGCATGGGAGAGGACTTTTTCCAAGGCTCGGATTTGATTTTTGATTTTGCCTGCTTCTTCAAATTTTTCTTGGGTTGAAAGGGTTTTCATTTCTTTCTTTAAGTTATTGAGAACTTGTTTTTTCTTGCCCTGAAGAATTTTAATCAGATTTTTAATATTTTTCTGACAGTTACTTTCGAATTTCGTGCTTCGAATTTCGGATTTTAATAAGCAGGGAGCCGGGCAGCGGTTCAGTTGATACCAGAGGCAGGGTTTTTTAGGCAGATTGCGGCATGTTCTGTAAGGAAAGACCTTTCTTAAAACTTTCAAAGTTTCTTTCAAAGCTTTCCCGTCAACGAAAGGCCCTACGAGCCCCGGCCTCGTTAACGGGGCCGGGGCTCGTTTTGGTTGATGAGTAATAAAAACCCTGGGAAATTTCTCTTTGGTGACGCCGACGTAAAAGTAGTTTTTGTCGTCTCGCCAAACGACATTGTATTTTGGCTGGTACTTTTTAATCAGACTGGCTTCTAAAATCAAAGCCTCGATCTCCGAATCGGTTTTAATATAGGCCAATTGCTTAACCTGGTTAAGCAATTCCCGATGTTGACGGACTCGGTCGCGAAGGTTGATGGCTTTGCCAATGTAAAGGAGCTTAGCTCCTTTTTTGAAGGTATAAACCCCAACTGTTTTCGGCAGTCGAGAAATTTTGTCTTTTTTCAGGAATTTAAATTTCTCCATACCCTGAATTTTAATTCAAATTTTCCAATAAAACAAGAAGTTCCGGACAATGTCCGGAACTTGGGGATAAAACAGAGAGTTAAATGATTATCCTCGCGAGCCGAGCCAGCGAGTCGCCTTGAAGTGCATTAAGAAATCCGATGGCTGGGTGGGGGACGGGAAGCTAATGCCTGGTGTTAAGGAGATATATAGCGTATGCATTCCATTTGCTCGCAGAAGGACCTTTTGTCCCAGTTCGTAATATTCTGGAGCACCCGCTTTTTCCTGGTGATAGTCGATGGCGACCATGCCGGAAAGCGAGATAGAGGGATTGTCGGCATGATCTAAGTAGTATATGACCTCCTGGTCGACGGGCATCAGGTTCGTGATTTCGTAAGTTACCGTGAATGTCTGTCCTGGCTTTATGTGCGTGTTCATTTCGACAATCCGGACGTCAACGGTTTGAACGTGGACACTGAATGCGCTGTCGAATATCACCTCTTCCCCCTCAATCTTAAATAGCTGGTTTCGGAGAGAGGTTAGTTGGTTTTCTAGCGCGGCGATCTGGGCTCGCAATTCGTCTACGGAGATTCCGCCGGCCGCTACGACCGAGCCTGCCGGGCTACCCAGAATGAGCGTGGCCAGGACTATTAGGGTGATTACAATCTTCTTCTTCAATTTACTGCCTCCTTTATTTTTTTACTCTCTGTTTGCAACTATTATATCACCTTTATTATATTTTGTCAATCTTAGAGCTCCTTATCTTAGAAAGCTTCCTTGTCATCCCTTGACAATTGGCGTATAATGAATAACTTATATGCCCCGTTAGAAGTCCTAAGACAGAAAAAATTCTCGAATTTTTTCTGTAAGGCGTTTACGGGGTGATAAGAATTAATAGTCCATCTTCTCTGTAATTACTCACTTGCAGAGATAACAGACTTCTAACGGGGTATGACCGAGGATTTTATCAAAATCAGGGGAGCCAGAGTCCACAATCTCAAAAACATCAGCCTGGATATTCCTAAAAATAAATTGGTGGTTATCACCGGAATTTCCGGTTCGGGCAAATCTTCTTTGGCTTTTGACACTTTGTACGCCGAGGGCCAAAGAAGATATGTTGAAAGCCTGTCGGCTTACGCCCGCCAGTTCTTGGGAGTGATGGACAAGCCCGACGTCGATAAGATTGAAGGCATTTCGCCGGCCATTTCCATTGACCAGAGAAAAGCTTCCCACAACCCGCGCTCCACCGTCGGCACGATTACCGAGATCTATGACTATCTCCGCCTTTTGTTTGCCAGAGTCGGCGTGCCTCACTGTCCCAAATGCGGCAAAATTATCTCTCGTCAAACCATCGATCAAATAGTCGAACAGGTTTTGCAGCTGCCCAAAAACAGCGAAATCATTATTTTAGGTCCGGTGATACGTAGCAAAAAAGGGGAACACCATGGTATTTTGGAAGAAATTCAGAGAGCCGGCTTTGTCAGAGTTAGGATTGATAACGTCATCTATCGGGTCGATGAGGTTTTACCTCATCTCCCACCTCGCCTTACTTCGCGAGGCTCGGCGGTCGAAGAGGCTTTAAGTTTGGAATTAGACCGCAAAAAGAAGCACGATGTCGAAGTGGTAGTGGACAGATTGGTTTTGGACAAGGAATTGGACAAGCCGAGACTGGTTGATTCAATTGAGACAGCGTTAAAATTAGGCAAAGGCATCGTAATTATTGGACATGCGATGTCCAACGGAAAGACATCGCATGTCCAACAAACGAAAGACTTGGTTTTTTCAGAGCATTTTGCCTGCGAGGATTGTAATGTTTCTTTGCCTGAGTTGGAGCCGCGCCTGTTTTCTTTTAATTCTCCTTTTGGCGCTTGCACCGCTTGCCAGGGCTTGGGCGAGAAACTGGAAGTCGACCCCGATTTGGTTATTCCCAACCGCAACCTGACCGTGGGAGAAGGAGCAATTTTCCCTTGGGCTCACGCTTCCCATAAGGTCGGGCGGCAGGGTTATTTTTGGTGGCAATTGCAGGATTTGGCTAAAAAATACCGTTTCGATTTGGATGAGCCGGTCAAAAACCTGCCCAAGAAAATCGTTGACTTGATTTTATACGGCGACGGTGATTTCCAAGGAGTTATCCCCAATTTGGAAAGAAGATATCATGAGACCGATTCGGATTATACCCGTCAGGAGATTGAACAGTATATGATTGAGAAAGATTGCGAGGTTTGCCGGGGCAAAAGACTGAAGCCGGAAGTTTTGGCTGTCACCGTTCTGGGCAAATCAATCGACCAGATCGTTGAAATGCCCATTAGCCGGACCAAAGAATTCTTCGCCACCGCCAAGATTAAAGCCGAAGAACTGAAAATTGCTGGCACCATTATCAAAGAAATTCTCAACCGTCTGCAGTTCTTGATTGACGTTGGTTTGGATTATCTGACCATGGACAGGCAGGCGGCGACTCTGGCCGGGGGAGAGGAGCAGAGAATCAGGCTGGCGACCCAGATCGGTTCCAAACTGACCGGCGTTTTGTATATTTTGGACGAACCTTCTATTGGCCTTCATCCCAGGGACCAGGGCAGGCTGATTGAGACTTTGAAGAAATTGCGCGAACTGGGTAACAGCGTCGTCGTTGTCGAACACGACCCCCAGACAATTCTGGCCGCCGACCACGTCGTTGATATCGGGCCGGGAGCCGGCAAGCACGGCGGCAGGGTTATTTTTGAAGGAACGCCCAAAGAATTGCTCAAAAGTCGTACTCTCACCGGGGATTATATGGCCGGTCGGAAGAAAGTCGAAGTTTACGGAAGTCGCACTTCCGTAAGCTTACGGAAGTGCGACTTCCTCACTATTAAAGGCGCTAAAGAGCACAATCTGAAAAACATCGACGTTAAAATCCCTTTGGGCAAATTTTGCTGCATCACCGGCGTTTCCGGTTCGGGCAAGAGCAGTTTGATGAACGACATTCTGGCCCGCGCCCTTTTGAAGAAGTTTTACCGGGCCAAGGAAGAGCCCGGGGAACATAAAGAAATAATCGGTACGGATAATTTGAACAAAGTGGTTTTGGTCGATCAGTCGCCGATTGGCCGCACGCCCCGGAGCAACCCGGCCACCTACACCGGCGCTTTCTCCTATATTAGGGATTTATTTACCAAAACAAAAGAAGCCAAAGTCCGGGGCTACGGCCCAGGCCGTTTTTCTTTCAACGTTAAAGGAGGCAGGTGCGAGGCGTGCGAGGGACAGGGAGTCAAGAAAATCGAGATGTATTTTCTACCCGATGTTTATGTGCAGTGCGCCGACTGCAAGGGCAGAAGGTTCAATCAGGAGACTTTGGCCGTAGAATACAAAGGCAAAAACATTTCCCAGGTTCTGGAAATGATGGTGGAGGAAGCCCTGACCTTTTTCAAAAATATCCCCGGCCTTTACGAAAAATTGAAGACGCTGAACGACGTTGGGCTTTCTTACATTCAGCTGGGTCAGCCGGCTCCCTCTCTTTCAGGCGGGGAAGCGCAGCGGATTAAGTTGGCGACAGAGCTTGCCCGCAAAGCCACCGGCCGCAGTTTGTACATTTTAGATGAGCCGACCACCGGACTCCATTTTGAAGACATCAAGAAGTTGGTCCAGGTTTTGAAAGGATTGGTTGATAAGGGCAACACTGTTTTAGTCATTGAGCATCAATTAAATCTTATAGCGTGTTCCGACTGGATTATAGATCTCGGGCCTGAAGGTGGCGAACAAGGAGGTTGGATTGTGGCGGAGGGCATACCCAAAGAAATCGCCAGAGTAAAAAACAGCTACACTGGTCAATATTTGAAAAAGGGCTTGACAAAAAAACATTAATCATTAATATGGTAATATTATGACCATCAAACCATTATCCGACCACATTTTAATCGAACCGATTAAAGAGGAGGAAAAAACCAAATCGGGCATTTTGCTTCCCGAAACCGCCGAGAAAGAACGTCCCGAGCAAGGGAAGGTAATAGCGGTGGGTCCCGGGAAGAAAGACAAGGCCGGCCAATATATTCCGCTTGAAGTCAAAGCGGGGGACAAAGTTTTGTTTACCAAGTACGGTCCCAACGAAATTAAAATTGAAGATAAAGAATACTTAATCGCTAAAGAGGAAGATATTTTAGCGATTTTAGAATAAACTTATGGCAAAACAAATTCAATACGACGAAGAAGCAAGAAAAAAACTAAAGGCCGGAGCTGACAAGCTGGCTAACGCCGTCAAAATAACCCTTGGCCCCAAAGGGAGGAACGTTGTTTTGGACAAAGGCTTCGGTCCGCCGACCATTACCAATGACGGAGTTACCATCGCCAAAGAGATTGAATTGGAAGATAGGGTCGAAAATCTGGGAGCGGAAATTGTCAAAGAGGTGGCGGAAAAAACCAACGATTTGGCGGGCGACGGCACGACCACGGCCACCTTGCTCACTCAAGCCATCATTGCCGAGGGGTTGAAGAATGTGACCGCCGGTGCGAATCCACTGGCCATCAAAAGGGGCATTGAGAAAGGAACGAAAGCGGTGGTGGAGGAGCTGAAAAAGATGTCAAAGAAAATTTCAGGGCAGGAAGAAATAGCTCAAGTCGCCACCATTTCGGCCGAAGACAAAGAAATCGGCAATTTGATTGCCGAGGTCGTGGCTGAAGTCGGCAAAGACGGCGTCATCACGATTGAAGAATCAAAAACTTTCGGCCTGCAGAAAGAAATTGTCAAAGGCTTGCAGTTTGACCGCGGCTACGTCTCTCCCTATATGATTACCAATCCCGAGCGGATGGAAGCGGAACTGGAAAACCCTTACATTTTAATTACCGACAAGAAGATTTCTTCTTTGCAGGAAATTCTGCCGGTTTTGGAAAAAGTGGCTCAGGCCGGCAAAAAGGAATTGGTCATTATTGCCGATGAAATCGAAGGAGACGCTTTGGCCACTTTGCTGGTAAACAAACTGCGGGGCATTTTCAACGCTTTGGCCATTAAGGCTCCGGGGTTTGGCGACAGGAAAAAAGAAACATTGGAAGATATTGCCGTTGTCACCGGCGGCAGGCTGATTTCTGAAGAAATCGGTTTGAAGCTGGATAAAATTGAATTGGATATGCTGGGCCAGGCGAGAAAAGTGGTTTCGACCAAGGAAAACACCACTATTATTGAGGGCAAAGGCAATAAAGAAGATATTGAAGACAGAGTCAAGCAAATCAGGAACGAAATAAAATCTTCGACTTCCGATTTCGACAAAGAGAAACTGGAGGAAAGATTGGCCAAGTTGGCCGGCGGGGTGGCCGTCATAAAAGTTGGAGCGGCGACCGAAGTTGAACAAAAATGCCGCCAGCATAAGACCGAAGACGCTTTATCGGCTACCAGAGCCGCGGTGGAAGAAGGCGTTGTACCCGGTGGCGGAGTGGCTTTACTCAGAGCCATCAAGGTTTTGGAAAACTTCGAAATTACCGGAGAAGAAAAAATCGGCATCAATATTTTGAAGAGAGCGTTGG
>Ga0210018_1001044_pt1 | contig 14673 bp, 13 predicted proteins | sample CryGeyCG2014_010_2_FD_183967 | JGI IMG/M metagenome (GOLD analysis project Ga0210018, IMG submission 183967) | Groundwater microbial communities from aquifer - Crystal Geyser CG09_land_8/20/14_0.10 (SPAdes) (version 2) | ecosystem: Environmental > Aquatic > Deep subsurface > Groundwater | place...
AAAAGCCGTTGAAACGGCTTTTTTAGTTTACCTTGAGCGAAGCGAAGGGTGCCCTCGGCAGGACTTGAACCTGCACCTCAAAATGAGATATGGTCCTAAACCATACGCGTCTGCCAGTTCCGCCACGAGGGCAAATATTTAGGAGACCCAGTCTCCGTTAGATTTTCAACTGTGGATAACTGTGTATATGGCAGTGACGATCGTCACTCGTTTATACACACTCTATTTATCCCTATTTATAAAGGGTTATCCTAAGCTTTATTTTAGCAAAGACTGAGGCGGCTTTAAAGCCGCCTCAGTGAGAAAATTGCTTTTAGAATATATATCAAAACTTATCCTCTAAAAGTTTCGTGGTAACTATCAGTTAAATAAGAGGAAGAGGAGGAGGAGGAGGAGGAGTAGGAGTAGTAGGAGTAGTAGGAGTAGTAGGAGTAGTACCAGTCGCACCAAGAAAAGCGTTTATCAATGCGGGGAGTCCTGCTGCCAATAAAGCTACTGCTATGCCCACTATAGCATATATTAACATCTGTCTGGCTTTAGCAATTGCTTCAGGATTACCAGCCGCTGTCAAAAAGTACCAAGCCGCTAAAATAATAAATAGAATTGCTATAGCCATTACAATTGAAAAAATCCACTTAGTAATACCTTTAATCAAGTCTATGAATCCCTGAGGAGTTGTTATTATCTCTTCGCCATAAGTTGGCACTGCTGCCCTCACTGGCACTATGGCTGGTAAAAGCAAAAGACCAATAGCACTAATTAAAGCTAATTTTACTAAAATCCTTCTCATACTATTTTATAATTTTATTTTTATTTTATTCTTCAATCAGTAAATTCGACCTTTTTATTATTTACTTTTTTGCACCTAAAATTTCTTTTATTACAGGAATTAGGCTGGCAGCTAATAATACTACAGCTATTCCTACAATTGTCCAGGTAATTATTTTTCTGCCCGTATTTACCCTATCAGGATCACCAGATGCTGTTATTAAATAAAAGGCGCCAATTATTATCATTAATGGAGCTAAAGCCAAAGCTGTCCAATAAACCCATTTAGCAATAGCATCTATTAATTCCTGGATACTCTTATATTTGGTAAGAGGCTCAAATTTTACGTCAGCTTGAATAAATAATGGCATCAACAGAAAAAGAAGTAAAGCAGAAAATATTATTTTATTAGATAATCTTCCCATTTTATATTATTTTATATCTAATCTTTTTCAAAGACAAGTCCATAGTGGTAATCCCCGGCTGAAAATTCTTTTTTCAGTTTCAGCTTGAATCCTTCGGCCAATGCTTTCATTTCTTCCGGAGAAACCCTTCCTTGCTCAGGCCCTAAAGAAGATTCCGGCTTCCAATCAACAACCAAAATTTTCCCTCTCGGCTTTAGAATTCTATCTGCTTCTTTAAAAATTTGTTTTTTCTTTTCGGTCTGGAATAAAAGGTTAGTCATTAAAACTAAATCACAGGATAGAGCCGGAACTTTTGAGCCATTTTCAATCTCTAAATCTGACAAAATCTTTTTAATATTTTGAAGCCCGGCCAATCTTATTTTACTTCCTAAGGCCGATAAGGGTTCTTCCTGAATATCAATAGCATAAACCCTGCCCTCTTCTAATTTTTTAGCCAAAGGAATGACCCAGCCGCCTGAACCACAACCAAAATCAGCCGCTATCATATCACTTTTTAGCTTTATCTTATTTAAGACTTCAGTTGGATTAACAAATTTTACCATGTTCCTTCGCCCCTTTGGGGCTCAGTCAAATTAAAAATTAAAAGTTAAAAATTAAAAATAAATACTTTGGACTTTTAACTTTGGACTTTGGACTTCTAAAGGCAGATGGCTGAAGCCACTTTATCTCCTTTGGTCAACCTCATCACCCTGACGCCGGAAGAAGCCCGACCAATAATCGAAATGGAACTAAGAGGAGCTCGTATGACCTGACCTTTTTTGGAAATAACAAGTAAATCTTTCTCTTCTTCCCCGACGACTTTAGAAAAAACAATTTTTCCTGTTTTCTCGGTAATTCTTGCCACTTTAATCCCTGTCCCTCCTCTCTTCTGTAATCTATATTCTTTCACTTTCGTCCTCTTGCCATAGCCATTTTCCATAATTACCAATAAATAATTTTTAACTTTTAACTTTTCACTTTTAACTTTTAACTTTATGATGTCCATTCCCAAGACCTCATCCCCGCCTGCAACGCTCCCGCCAACATCTTCGAAGTTGTGGCGGGTGCGGGCAGCCCTGCCTGCAACGCTCCCGCCAACATCTTCGAAGTTGTGGCGGGTGCGGGCAGGTCCTTTGGCCAATCTTATCCCCCTTACTCCGGCAGTTGCTCTTCCCATTGGTCTAATATCTTTCTGTTTGAATCGAATTGATTTACCCTCTTTTGTTACTAAAATTATCTCCTCGCCTTCGCCAACAATATCCGCTCCTCTCAAAACATCTTCTTTCCCCAATTTTATGGCTATCAATCCTGACCTTCGAACATTCTCAAAATCCTTTACATTTGTCTTCTTAATTATACCATTTTTAGTTACCATTACTAAATATTTATCCCCTCCCTCTATATCTTCCCGGCTATAAGGAACAAGACTCATTGTTTTTTCTTTCTGAGAAATTTCTAGAAAATTCAAGAGTCCTCTTCCTTTTGACGTTCTTGATGCTTCAGGAATTTCAAAGACCTGAGCTTGAAAAGCCTTTCCCGAATCGGTAAAAAAGAGTAAATTATCAAGAGTATTGGTTAAACAAAAGTGTTCAACAAAATCTTCCTTTGTAGTTCCCATTCCTAAAATTCCTTTTCCCCCTCTCTGTTGAATTTTATAAACGTTTGGTTTTATTCTTTTAATATATCCTCCTTTAGTTAAAATAATTATTGTTTCTTCTTTGGGAATTAAATCTTCTTCTCCGATTTCTCCCGGCCTGCCAGCAACTGTTTTTGTCCTTCTGACATCGCCATATTTCTCTCTTACTTCTTTAATTTCTTTCTTGACAAGTTCTTTTATCTTACGAGGACTTTTCAAAATTAAAGTAAGTTCCTTAATTGTTTCTTTGACTTCTCGGAGTTCCTTTTCAATCTCTTCCCGCTCCAGTTTTGCTAAGGATTGAAGCTTCATCTCCAAAATAGCATTGGCTTGAATAGAAGTAAGTTTAAATTTCTTTTCCAAATTCTTTTGAGCTTCGTTTCGGTTGGCTGATTTTTTAATAGTGGCTATAACTTTGTCAATATTCTTTTGGGCAATAGTTAATCCTTCTAAAATATGGCCTCTTTCTTTTGCTCTGGCTAAATCAAAAGCCGTCCTTCTTTTGACAACTTTCTCTTTGTGTTCTAAATATAAACTCAAAACATCAGCCAGGGATAAAATCTTTGGCTGGATGCCGTCTACCAGAGCCAGCATATTCAAATGAAATGTCTTTTGGAGAGATGTCCATTTATAAAGACCGTTCAAAACTTTTTTAGGAAAACTCCCTGGTTTAAGTTCAATGAGAATCCGCATTCCTTCTCTATCCGATTCGTCTCTAACGTCTTTTATCCCTTCTATTTTTCTCTCTTCCACCAATTTTGCTATCTGCCGAAGTAATTCTGACTTCTCCAACTGGAAGGGAATCTCATTGATAATAATTTGAAATCCTCTTTTTTCTTCTTGAATCTCAGCCTTACCTCGTACTATAATTGGTCCCTTGCCTTGAGAATAAGCAGAGATTATATCTTTCCGGCCGTAAATAATACCGCCGGTCGGAAAATCAGGTCCTTTAACAAACTGGAAAAGGTCTTCAGTAGTAGCATTGGGATGGTCAATGAGATAAATAGCGGCATCGCAGACCTCAGAAAGATTATGAGGGGGAATATTGGTGGCCATACCAACGGCAATCCCTAAAGAGCCATTTAATAAAAGCTGAGGAACAGGAGAAGGCAGAACAGTCGGCTCTTTTCTTGTTCCGTCGTAATTCGGCCGGAAGTCAACGGTGTCCTTTTCAATATCTTTTAACATCTCTTCACCAATTCGCGATAATTTTGCCTCTGAATATCGCATTGCGCTCGCTTTGTCTCCGTCGATTGAATTATGAACAAATATGCCAGCTGCTAAAAGGAAATTATGCCAAGGTTCCGTGGTCAAATCATAAACATCTTCTCTTTTTCTGGGAATTTTAGTTTTAACTACTTTGTGGTTATGGACTTTTGCTTTCTCTATAATTTCTGCGAAATCATTGAAGTAATTTAAAGCATTTTGAAGTTTTGGAACACCATTATTAATTCTCTCTCTCTCATATATCTCAGAGGTCACTCTTGAATACTTGTTTAAAAGAGAATAAACATAACCCAATATTTTACTTTTTATAACTTGCTTTCTATAGAAAGGGTCTTTCCAATTTTTACGCTCAGCAATTCTTTTAACGTATTCTGGATCATTTTTGTGGCGCTCTGAAACAATCTCTTTGTGAAATTTCCAATGATCTTGCCACTGAATTCTTATAACATTATCTGGATTATTATTTAATTTGTTAAAATCTTTGTGATGCCTGATTCTGCCGGCGCTTTTTCCATAGATTCCATTTTCTAAATTCCATTTATCAGCTAAACGATGAGTAAATTCCCAATTATTTTGTATTGGCTGTAAAATTCTCTCATATCCTCCTAAATTTTTATCTTCTTTTCCTTTATAAATTTCAGCATATAAGGGCATTAAAGAATCACCTGGCTTTAGATCCTGAGCCTGTTTATAGTCACCACTCCTCAACATAAATCTGTGGTCTAAAGTGCATTTTATTTTTTCTCCATTATCTAAAGTAATCACTATTATTTTTTCATTCTTCCTTGTTAATCTTGGATTTTTTATTTCGGTGATTTCAATTTTTTTAGATTGGACGTTAAAACAAAATGTCCAGTGTCTTTTCTCTTCTTTTTGCTCTTTTATCAAATCCTCAAAACTTAAACTTCTTCCATCAGTTAATTTGACTTTTGTGTCTTTTGTAAAACAGCCAAAATTCCCCTGACCTTGTACCAAGGGATACCTTAAAGAGAAATCTTGAGCCATTCGGACCAAAGCGTCATAAATAGCAACATCGCCATGGGGATGATAACGAGCCATACTATTCCCTACTACGGTGGCTGATTTTCTAAACTTAGCATTGTGCCGGAGTCCATCTTCCAACATTGTATATAAAATTCTCCGGTGGACCGGTTTCAAACCATCCCTGACATCAGGCAAGGCTCGAGAAATAATAACAGACATAGCATAATCCAAATAACTCTCTTTCATCTCTTCGCTAATCTCCCGAGGTTTTATATATCCTATTTCTTTCTCTTGTTTTTGGATGTCTTTTGGCATAAATTAACTAGTTATTGTTGGCTGCCGGTTGAAGTAGAATTTTCCTCTATTTCTTTAATTGTCTCATTAAATTTTTCCATCTCTTCCTTAAGCTGTTCTGACCAAGGAATCTCCAGCTCCTGGTTAAAACTTGGAAAGTTTAAATTTTCTAAAAATTTATTTCCCTCAAGTTTTTCCAGCTTCATTTTAGAGGTTTTAAAAAAGAAAATACTTAGTCCCGTTGCTAAACTAATCATTATAATCCAAAAAATAAATTTTCTCTGAGTCAGATTCAAATTTTGAATTTTTTTTAGAAATCCCATTTCAAGAAGGCTCAAGAACAATTATCTGTATTTTCTCTTTTGGCAAATCAGAGCTTTTTATTTTGAGCTTTTTTTGAGGTTCAATTGCCGGAGAGCCCATTTCCTTCAAGAATTGCTCCAAAGGGTCGAAGAACTTCGTTTGCCGAGCCGAAGGCGAGACGGGAGAAGAAACTTGTTTCTTCGACCTTCTCCCCCCTTCGCTGTCGCTCGGGTGGTCGAGTTTCAATTTCAACTCAGGGGGTCGATGAAGCTGTCGCTTCATCTCCACCCTTCGCTGTTGCTCAGGTATTTGATAGCGCATAGGAATAACTAATTTTGGCTCAATCTGAGAAATAATCTTTGAGGCCCCCTTGGCATCAATGGTACCCACGCCTCCTATCGGCACCATCAAAATATCTATATCGCCAAGCTGGTCAAGTTGCTCAGGGCTTAATTCTTTTTGACCAAAATCTCCTAAATGACAAATCTTCATATCTTCGGTTTCAATTAGATAGATGATAACTTCTCCTAAAGCCGGGATTCCTTGGACATAAACACCATTTATCTCATATTCACCCGGCTCTTCAATTACGAAACCATTTAGGGTTGAGTGAAGATGAATCGAAGATTCATCGCCTGCGAAACCCTTTAGGGTTGAGTGAAGATGAATCGAAGATTCATCGCCTGCGAAACCCTTTAGGGTTGAGTGAAGATGAATCGAAGATTCATCGCCTGCGAAACCCTTTAGGGTTGAGTGAAGATGAATCGAAGGTTCATCGCCTGCGAAACCCTTTAGGGTTGAGTGAAGATGAATCGAAGGTTCATCGCCTGCGAAACCCTTTAGGGTTGAGTGAAGATGAATCGAAGGTTCATCGCCTAAAAATGGCGGGGACCCGCTTGCGGGTGCGCTTATTGCCTTTTCGTTATTATGGTCAGAATGCTGATGAGAAATAATCAAAATCCGAGCCTCAGTTTTCGGAACTTTAAGACCCAACCCTTCATCAAAGGGATCAAGAACGATTTTTAGTTCTTTGCCATCTTTATCTTTAGTGATGAGCTCAAAAAAAGATTGTCCATGCCAGATAATAGTCATATGAGTAGTGATTAGTGATTAGTGAGTAGTAATTAGTAATTAGTAATTAGTTAATCATATCATAACGGCTCTTCTCTTGCAATCAAACAGGTTTTTATGTATATTTAGCATATATGTCTCCAAAAAATTTAAGAAAAATTAAAGAAGAGATAATTTGTCCTCCCAAAATTGGGGAAATCGTAGAAGGTAAAATCGTAGCTTCGGAACCCAATGCTCTCTTTTTAGACCTTGGTTTTCAAGGAATCGGAATAATTTATGGTAGGGCCTTTTATGAAGCCAAAGATATTTTAAAAAACCTGAAGATCGGAGATAAACTTTCAGCTAAAATAACAAGTTTGGAAAATGAAAATGGTTACCGGGAACTGTCACCAAAAGAGGCCTCAGAGGAACTCAACTGGGAAGAATTAAGACATAAAAAAGAAAAGGGAGAAAGTTTGGAAGTAAAAATTTCCGGAGCGAATAAGGGAGGACTGCTGGCTCAAATAATGGGAGTCCCGGCTTTTTTGCCTACTTCTCAGTTAGCCCCAGAACATTATCCAAGAGTTGAGGGAGGAGATGCTTTGAAAATCGTGAAAGAACTCCAAAAATTTATCGGTCAGAAACTAAAAGTAAAAATATTCGCTTTTAATCAGAGGGAAGAAAAAATAATTCTCTCCGAAAAAGCCAGCAAAATGGAAAAAATTAAAGAAACTTTAAAGAACTACAAAACAGGAGATGTCGTAGAGGGAAAAATTACTGGAATTACAAGTTTTGGACTATTTTTAAAATTTGATAAAGATAATTTGGAAGGACTTGTTCATGCCTCTGAAATGCCGGGAAAGATAAGTAAAGACATGTCGAACTTAAAAATTGACCAAAAAGTTAAGGCAAAAATTATTGAAATTAGCGACGACCGAATTTATCTTTCCTTGAAACTATAGTCGCTCGGCAAATGAAAATTTTTAATAGACCCCCGACCCTCCCGCCCATATTAAAAATTTTATTCGCCTCGCACCTCCGCTCTTATTCGTGGCATTCGCATATATTCGTAGATTTGTATTATATTTTATGAATAAAGTACTGCAAAATTTTTTCTTTGTCATTTTGATTTTCCTTTTAATATCTTCTCTTTTTGCCTTATTTAATCCTCAAATTTTTGAAAAACCAGAAGAGATTTCTTTCAGTCAGGTCAGCCGGGAGATCAATGAAGGAAATATCAAAGAGGTTATTGTTTTCGGAGATGACCTTTTAATCCTATATCAGGACGAAAGCCAGGCAATCTCAAGAAAAGAACCTGATTCTTCCTTAACTGAATCTTTAATAAACTACGGGGTTCCTCAAGAAAAAATAAGAGGATTACAAATTAAAATAGAAGAGGAAAAAGGAAGTATCTGGGAGTGGGTAATGCCTCTTTTGATTTTTTTACCCATTTTGATTTTTGTCTGGTTCTTTTGGATGCTTTCAAAGCAGGCAAAAATAGGAGCAAGCCAGACCTTTGGTTTTTTAAAAGCGCCGGCCAAACTCTTTGGCGGCGGAAAAACTCCAGGAGAAAAAGTTACTTTCAAAGACATTGCCGGACTTGAAGAAGCAAAAGAAGAAGTGAAAGAAGTGGTTGATTTTTTGAAAAATCCTAAAAAGTTTTGGAAAATGGGAGCTCGTATCCCCAGGGGCGTTTTATTAATAGGCCCGCCGGGTTGCGGAAAAACTTTAATGGCGCGCGCTGTCGCCAATGAGAGCAATGTTCCTTTCTTTTCCATAGTCGGTTCAGCCTTCGTAGAGCTTTTTGTTGGAGTCGGGAGCGCCCGAGTAAGAAGTTTATTTGAAACAGCAAAGAAAAACCAACCAAGTATTCTCTTTATCGACGAAATTGATGCCATTGGCAAAGTAAGAATGCCAGGGTTTGGCGGAGGACATGAGGAAAGAGAGCAAACCTTAAATCAGATTCTGGCCGAAATGGACGGTTTTGAAAGAGATACTGGAGTAATTGTTATCGGAGCTACCAATAAACCCGGATTTCTGGATCCCGCCCTCCTCCGGCCAGGAAGATTTGACAGAAGAATTGTCTTGGACTTGCCTGATATAAAAGGAAGAAAAGAAATTTTGAAAATTCACTGCCGAGATAAACCTTTGGCTTTAGATGTTAATTTAACTGAGATTACTGAAAGAACACCGGGGTTTTCCGGAGCCGACTTGGCAAATTTAGTTAATGAAGCAGCTATCCTGGCGGCTCGCAGAAATAAAAAACAAATTTATCAAGAGGAATTTTTAGAATCAATAGAAAAAGTGTTATTGGGCCCGGAGAGAAAAAGTCACCTTTTGTCGAAAAAAGAGAAAGAAATTTCTGCCTTCCACGAAGCCGGTCATGCCTTAGTTAGCGCTTCTATCCCCGAAGCGGAAGAAGTGAGAAAAATATCAATCGTTTCCCGGGGGATGACGGCCGGCTATACTTTAGCTTTGCCTAAACAAGAAAAAAGGATTAAAACAAAATCAGAATTTTTGGCCGAGCTCTCCGTTTTGCTGGGCGGATTCTGCGCTGAAAAATTAAGGTTTAAGGAAATCTCAACCGGAGCCACAAACGACCTGGAGAAAGTAAGTTTTTTAGCCCGAAATCTGGTAACAAAATATGGAATGTCAAAATTGGGACCTGTTTCCTTTGGTAAGAGAGAAAGTTTGCTTTTTCTTGACTGGGAGGCGGAAGCTGAAAGAAATTACTCTGAAAAGATAGCAGCAGCCATTGATAAAGAAATCGAAAGATTCATAAAAGAGGCAGAAAAGAAAACAGCAAGGATTTTAAAAAAGAGGAGAAAAATTTTGGAGAGAATAGCTAAGGTCTTGATTGAAAAAGAAACAATTGAAAAAGAAGAATTTGAAAACTTGGTAAAAAAGAAAGTAAAAATAAAGAAAGTAAAAAAGTAAGATTGGGCACGTAGCTCAATGGTGGAGCAAGGTCCTTATAAGGCCGAGGTTGTTGGTTCGAATCCAACCGTGCCCACCATAGCCTATTTTCTGATTTATTAAAAACAAATCAGGAACGGCCCGACCAAAATTTCTATAGAAATTTTGGTTTAGGGGCGGTTAGCTCAGTTGGTAGAGCGCATACTTGACGTGTATGAGGTTTCAGAGGTTCGAGCCCTCTACCGCCCACTAAAAACAAAAATATGGTAGAAAAAACTGAAAAAATTATAGAACCATTTCTAAAAAAGGACTTGCCCGACATTCGACCCGGAGATACAGTCAGGGTTTATCAAAAAATTCCTGGAGAAAAAGAAAGGATCCAGGTTTTCGAGGGAGTGGTTTTAGCTAAAAAACATGGAAAAGGAATCTCCTCTACTTTGACAATAAGAAAAATGTTTGACGAAGTCGGGGTGGAAAGAATCTTTCCTTTACATTCCCCGAATATTGAAAAAATTGAGATTTTACAAAGGGGAAAAGTAAGAAGAGCAAAACTTTATTATTTAAGAGAAAGGGTTGGAAAAAAGGCAAGATTAAAAAGAAAAGAAGTAATAAAATAAGCGCGGGTGGCGAAACCGGTACACGCGCCATTTTGAGGTGATGGTGGGAGTAATCCCTTGGAGGTTCGAGTCCTCTCCCGCGCACCACACTGGACGATTAGCTCAGCGGCTAGAGCACTGCACTTACATTGCAGGGGTCGCAGGTCCAAATCCTGCATCGTCCACATTGCCGCGGTAGCTCAGGTAGTAGAGCGCAGCTCTGAAAAAGCTGAGGGCGCCGGCGCACGTCCGGCCCGCGGCACAAAGATGCGAAACGTAATAAATTTTCAGAGAAAATTTAAACGTTTCAGCAACGTAAAATTTCGAAGAAATTTGTACGTTGCGGGTGTCGTATAACGGTTATTACATGACATTGCCAATGTCAAGAAGAGGGTTCGACTCCCTTCACCCGCTTGAATCACAATGAAAGCGAAAGAAGAGATTTATGTCTTCGCCTGCTCAATAACTATTGACATTCAATCTCAAATATGATATCCTGAGCGAAATCCCTATCCTTTAGGGATTTTAATATGTTATCAAATAGAAAATGGTATTTGCTGATTTCCTCAATTTTGATAGGAGTTTTAGGAATTTTCCCCTTCTATCTGCCAAGCGGAAAGCAAGTAATGGCAGACATTGAGATTGATTTAACCAACCAAGCGACAGCGAAGGGTGAAGATGAACGAAGTTCATCGACCAACCAAGAGTTTTCGGATTTACAAATCATTCAGCAAACAACTTTACTTCCTTTAATCTCCCCGCCAACCCAAGAAGAAATAGAAGTTTTGGAAAAGAATAAGATGATAGTAACTGCTTATTCCTCTTCTGTCTGGGAAACTCAGGGGGACCCTTTTATTACCGCTTCCGGAAATAGAGTGAGAGACGGAATTGTGGCTAACAATCTTCTGTCTTTCGGTACAGAAATAAAATTGCCTGAAATTTTTGGCGATAAAATCTTTGTAGTAGAAGATAGAATGCATTCAAGAAAGGGCGATTATCAAATTGATATCTGGCTTCCTTCCCATCAGGAAGCTCTGAATTTTGGAGTTAAGTTAACGGAAATGGAAATTGTAAAATTGCCTTAATATTTGAAAATAAAAAAAGGCGCCAAATAATGGCGCCTTTTTTTATTTCTTCTTTCTTTTCTTAGCCATCGTTCTAGAGTTTCATAATATATTTAGAAAAATAAAAATTTTCATTTTTATATTATTAAAACTCTTATCAAATATGGAATTAACAAGAGACTATCCTTGTTAAAACTTTTGTTTAAATAAATTATATAATAAGCAAAATCAATGTCAATTGTGGAAAACTAAGAAGAGGAAAGGTAAAGCCAAAAAGTGACTTAATATAATAAAAAACAGAAATTCTAGAGAATTTTTGCAATAAGCGGATATAAAAATTTTCTTTTACTAAAATGTGGTTCGAGACGACCCCAGTAGCAGAACAAGTTCACTACGGCGCAAGTATTTTTTATAGGTTCTCTAATAGTTTTCAGTGAAAACTTTGTTATTTAATTGCCAACCAACTTTTGAAGGATAGTTTTGCTTTATATAATGCCGTCTTTTCATTAATTTCCATTTCTCAAAAACTTTGCGTTTTCGAGGAAGATACAAAGTTGGATTATTCCCATACATGAATTCAGCCAATTTCTCGCAATCATCAATATAAAAACAAATATCATATAAAATCATTCTGACTCTCTGTTTATCAATTTTTCGATGTACAGACTTTGTAGAGATATTTAAATTTTTACAAAGTTGTTGATTAAATCCAGTAATAAAAGATAAACTGGAACTCACGAATCCGACTTTAATCTGTGGTGTTTTATTAACTTTATAAATATAAACTGATCCATCACCATCAAAAAATCCTCTTACAAAATCGGGGAAATATTTATCTGGAACCTTTATTGGGTTTAAATTATATGTTTTTCTGGGCAATATTCCTAAATTCATTAAGTCTTTACAAATTTCCTGATGACCAATCTGGATAAAATAATAATCCTTTCTATCTGTATAGCCGCTACTCTTAGAGTATATTTTTTGCTGAGCAGCCATCGTTTTTTGAATATTTTCTAGGTGAGGTCTATCTTTGCTTGTAATATTGAAAAAATATTGCTTCATTCCGTCTTTTTTTCCGATTCTTTTAACTCCAATACATCCATCGGCTACAATAAAACCCAAAACGTAACTCATATTAGAACTCCAAGAACCAAAAAAGTTTTTATTTATAGGTAATCCCCTCATAAATATAATGTGATTGAAATTATGGGCGAGGAGGGAGTCGAACCCTCACGGGTTATACACCCAACGGGTTTTAAGCCCGTCTTGTCTTCCATTCCAACACTCGCCCAATTTTGAGGCCGGGGCGAGATTTGCACTCGCGTATAACTCTTTTGCAGAGAGTTGCCTTAGCTTCTTGGCTACCCGGCCATCTTAATTCTATTAAAACTTATTTCTTAAAACTTTTCAATGTCCCCTTCGTCTTTTTTAATCTTATCCAGAATTTCTTCAATTTTCTGAGCTTCTTTTAATTTCTCCTCTTTAAAAAACTTAATTTTCGGAACCGGTCTCATTTTCAAAAGTTTATCAAGCTTTTTTTGAAGACCATAAATATTTCTTTTCAAAAGCCGGAGAATCAGAAAAATTTGATTTTCGGGCATGACCGAAACAAAAACCTTTGCCTCTCTTAAGTCGTGAGAAGCGTTTACCCTGGTTATAGTTATCAAAGTATCTCTTGAAAATTCAAAATCTTTAAGAATTATTTTCCCTAATTCCCTTTTTAGAAGCTCGTTTACTTTTTGAATTCTCTGAGAACTTGCCATTTAATTATCTACTTTATCACTTATTCACTTGCCCACTTCCTCTATAGTTCTCTTTTTTTCCTCTCCTCCTCGTATATTCTCAAGATATCTCCTTGCTCAATCTTAATTTTACTCTCAAATAATATTCCGCACTCATTCCCCTTGTTGATTCTTTCAACGTCTTTTCTATTTTGCTGAAGATTAATAATCTTTCCTCGGCCAATGACTTTTTCCTCTCTCAAAATTTCGCACTTTTTTCCCTTTTCCATAAATCCCTCATTCACCCTGCCTCCGATAGTTTGACGATTCTTTCTTTTACTAAAGAGAGCCAGTATTTCAATTTCTCCTAAATCTTTTCTTAAAATTTCGGGTTCTAATATTTTTTCCATTGCCTCTCTTACTCCTTGAATTAATTCATAAATTATCTCAAAAATCTTCACTCCTCCTTTTATTTTTTTTTGGCGTAGAAAATTCAAAGTTAGGGAATCTATTTTCACCCTAAAACCAAAAATTTGGGCTTTTGCTGATTCGGCTAATTTAATATCAGTTTCTTGGATATTTCCTACCTCGCTCTTTAAAATTCTCAGAATTACCTTTTCCTGAGGAAGATTTTTCAAGACATTTTCAACTGCTTCTAAGGAGCCCAAAACATCGGCTTTGAGGATTATATTCAAAACTTTTTTCCCTTCTTCGACAAAAAGAACCGAAGAAACTTTTCTCTCCTTTTTTTCTATTGCCTCCAGGGCTTGATTAGAATCTTTATAAACTTTAATCTTTTCTCCAACGCTGGGGGGTTTTTCAAAACCCAAGACGGTTATTGGTTGAGAAGGGTAGGCAATTTTTACTGAAGAACCTTGAAAATCTTTTAAATTTTTAACTTTCCCCCAGGTTGAAGCAGTCCCAATAATTTGTTCTTCTTTCAGGGTCCCATTTTCTAAAATTAAAGTGGCTATTGGCCCTTTCTTTTCATTAAGATAAGTCTCAATTACTATTCCTTGAGCAGGCTGGGAAATATCGGCTTTTAAATTTTCCATTTCTGCCACTAATAAAATTAAATCTAAAAGCTCTTCTATGCCCTGGCCGGTTTTGGCTGAAAGTTCAACCGAGGGAACTTTGCCTCCTAATGACTCAACTAAAACCTCATTTCTCTCCAGCTCCCTTTTTACTTTTTCCGGTTGAGCCTGGGGTTTATCAATTTTATTGATAGCTACAATCATTGGGATGCCTGACTTTTTAACAAGGTTGATGGCCTCTTTTGTTTGGGTCTTCACCCCCTCATCAGCCGCTACCACTAAAATGGCAATATCAGCCACTTTCGCCCCTCTGGCTCTCATGGCCGAAAAAGCTTCATGCCCAGGAGTGTCAATGAAAGTAATTTTCTTGCCGTCCTTTTCTATTTCATAGGCCCCTATATGTTGAGTGATTCCACCACTTTCTTTTTCAGTAATTTTCAAATCTTTAATTGCTTCTAAAATTGATGATTTTCCATGGTCAACATGGCCTAAAACAACTACTACCGGCGGCCGGGTTACTAAGTTCTTATTCTCTGCGGTCATATATAGAGCATCTTACTCTAATTGATGCTTTATTTCAAGCCCCGGGGCAAGCCAAAACCGCCCCTCGGGCGGTTTTGGTAGATTATTCCAACCTATATTAAGAATTAGAAAAGACCTAATTTCAAAATCTCAA
>Ga0210018_1001051_pt1 | contig 14601 bp, 22 predicted proteins | sample CryGeyCG2014_010_2_FD_183967 | JGI IMG/M metagenome (GOLD analysis project Ga0210018, IMG submission 183967) | Groundwater microbial communities from aquifer - Crystal Geyser CG09_land_8/20/14_0.10 (SPAdes) (version 2) | ecosystem: Environmental > Aquatic > Deep subsurface > Groundwater | place...
CTTTCTCGCCATATGAGAATTTGTTTTTAAAATTAAGAAATTAATTTTGAGCGACTATTAAAATACCGGGCGAGAACCCGGTATTTCATTTATGAAATTTATATTAGGCAAGAAAATAGAAATGTCGCAGATTTTCAAAGACGATAAAGTTATACCGGTAACTTTACTTGAAGCCGGACCTTGTTTTGTTACTCAAATAAAAGAAAAAGATAAGGATGGTTACGAGAGTTTGCAAATTGGTTTTGAAACTTTAAAGCCAAAAAAAATAAAAAAACCTCAAAAAGAAAAACCTTACCGATTTTTAAGAGAGTTCAGAGATAATTCCGCAAGATATAAAGTAGGCGATAAAATTGATGTCTCCCTCTTTCAAGAAGGAGATAAAGTTAAAGTTTCCGGAATCACCAAGGGAAAAGGATTTCAGGGAGCAGTTAAAAGATGGGGGTTTACAGGCAGAAACGCAACTCATGGTGTAAAACACGAACATCGGACATTGGGTTCAGTTGGAAGTTCGGGTCCACAAAGAGTTTTTAAAGGAAGAAAGATGCCGGGGAGAATGGGAGGGAAAAGAAAAACTTGCAAAAATTTAGAAATAGTTAAAATTGACCCGAAAAATAATTTATTAGCTGTAAAAGGGGCGGTACCGGGAAGAAGGGGAACAATATTAGAAATTTCTAATTTCTAATTTCTAATTCCTAATTCGTTTCTATGTTAGTTGATATTTACAACCAGCAGGGAGAAAAAACAGGCCAAGTCAGATTGCCCAAAGAGATTTTTGAGGTTAGAATAAATCCTGATTTGATTCATCAGGTTGTTGTTTCCCTTATGTCCAATCAGAGACAGAGAATCGCCCATACTAAAGATAGAGGCGAAGTTCGAGGTGGAGGAAAAAAACCCTGGGTTCAGAAAGGAACAGGTAGAGCAAGAGCCGGGAGTATTCGTTCGCCCTTATGGAAAGGAGGGGGGGTCACATTTGGTCCCCGAAAAGAGAAAGTTTTTAAAAAAATAATTCCCAAAAAAATGAAAAGAAAAGCTTTATTTATGGTTCTTTCAGCAAAAGTAAAAAAAGGTCTTTTGACTTTAGTGGATGAGTTAAAAATTGAGAAAGGGAAAACCAAAGAAATTTTTGAAATTTTAAAAAAGCTTCCCTGTAAAGATAAAAGCACTTTAATTGCTCTGCCAGGATATGATAAAAAAATAGTTCGGGCTTCAAGAAATATTCCCGGGGTTAAAGTAATGGAAGCAAAGGAGCTGAATACCCTGACTCTCTTGAGTTTTAAATACATCTTGCTTCCGAAAAATGCTCTGAAAGTAATAAAAGAAACCTTTTCAAAGAAAGATTAACTAAAATATGTCAATTTTTGATATTTTCAAAAAAAAGAAACCCTCCTTCGTTAAAACTACGGAGGGCAAGAAAGAGAAGAAAAAGAAGGTAGAAAGAGTAAAAAAAGTGGAGAAACCGAAAGAAGAAGTTGGAAAGAAAATTGAAGAGAAAGTGACTGAGAAACCAAGAAAAAAAGAAGTGAAAGTAGCGCCGCTGGTTTTGCGTTCTGCTCATATCGCTGAAAAACCAAGCCGATTAGCTGAAATTAATCAATATGTCTTCAAAGTTTTTCCTTCCTCTTCCAAAACTGAAATAAAAAGAGCAATCGAAGAGATTTATGAAGTTGATGTTTTAAAAGTGAGAGTAATAAAAATTCCCAGGAAAAGAAGAAGATTAGGAAGGATTCGAGGTTGGAAAAAAGGATACAAAAAAGCAATCGTCAGAATAAAAGAAGGACAAAAAATAGAGATATTGCCAAGATAAAGGACTTGGTTGAAATTTTCGAGTGCGAAGCAGGAAGAAAATTTCACAACCAAACCCAGAGCACACAAATTATATTTGTGTGTTCGGTCGAGCACTAAAATTTAGTGCTCTGACTTTACCGAGCACATAAATTATGTGCTCGGTGTAAGAATCAAAGCACATAATGTAATTACGTGCTCGATCGAGCATATAAATGAAATTTATGTGCTCTGACTCGTAAATTCACGAATACTTCGTATTCGTTCATTAACGGCTTCTAACATGAAAAGAATATTAAATAAAAAGAAACCGGAGAAAAGTTTGTTGAAACCCTTAAAAAAAACCGGCGGAAGAGGAAAGTCCGGAAGGATTACCGTACGGCATAAAGGGGGAGGAGTAAAACGTCTTTACCGAATCATAGATTTTGGTCAAGGAAAAAGAGAGTTTCCCATTAAAGCTCACGTTTTAGCTATAGAATACGACCCCAACAGGACTTGCTACATTGCTCTTGTCAATTATCAAGATGGAACGTATCATTATATTTTAGCCCCTGAGGGAATGCGAGAAGGAGATGAAATAGTTGTTAATGAGAAGACTTCGCTTTTACCGGGTAACAGAATGAAACTTTTAAACATTCCGGTTGGAACTTTTGTTTACAATGTTGAACTTGAGCCGGGAAAAGGAGGTAGAATTGCGAGAGCGGCAGGAAACTCCTGTCAGGTTTTAGCCCGGGAAGAAAAATACACTCATTTGAAACTTCCTTCAGGTGAAATGAGAAAGGTTTTCAATCAATGTTTTGCTTCAATCGGAGAACTTTCTAATCGGGAACACCGGTTCCAGAGATTAGGAAAGGCAGGCAGAAAACGCAAGAAAGGAATAAGGCCGACGGTTCGAGGAACGGCAATGGTTCCGGCTAGTCACCCTCATGGAGGTGGTGAGGGGAGGACCCCGATTGGTTTAAAATATCCGAAAACTCCCTGGGGAAAACCGGCTCTGGGAGTTAAAACCAGAAAAAAGAAATGGTCGGATAAAATGATAATCCAAAGACGTCAGAGGAAGAGAAAGTGATTAAGTCATCGAGTGGTCGAGAAACTTATCACTTAATCACTCAATCACTTAATCACTCAATCACTAAAACTCATGGCAAGAAGTCTTAAAAAAGGTCCATATATAGACGAGAAACTGTTAAAGAAAGTCTCCAGATTAAAAAAAGGAGACAAGGTAATTTTAAAGACTTGGAACCGAGCAGCTGTTATTACGCCGGAGATGATTGGCTTTGATTTTGGTGTTTACAACGGAAAGGAACATATTCTTGTTCGGGTAACTGAAGAAATGGTTGGTCACAAACTCGGTGAATTTTCTCCAACAACTAAATTCATAAGACACGGCGGGAAAATGCAAAGAGGATTAGAAGTAAAAGAGAAACAAAAGGAAACAGAGAAAGCAAAAGAATAATCTTATGGAAGTTAAAGCCAAACTAAATTATTTGAGAATAGCTCCCCGGAAAGTTAGATTAGTTGCTGATTTGATTCGAGGAAAGAAGGTAAAAGAAGCCCGGACTCTTTTGGAATTCACTCTAAAAAAAGCAGCGAGGGTTCTGAAGAAGCTTTTGGATGATTCTCTAGCCAATGCTAAAAATAATTTCCATTTAGATGAAGAAACTCTGGTAGTTTCAGAGATTCGAGTTGATGAAGGTCCAAAACTTAAAAGATGGAGGCCGAGGGCAAGAGGCAGAGCCGCTGAAATTCAAAAAAAAACTTCTCATATTACTTTGGTTTTAAAAGGTGAAAAAAAGAAAAAAGTTGAGAAAGAGATTTCAAAAGTTAAACCAAAAGAAGAAATCAAACCAGCAGAAGAAGTAGAAAAGAAACCGAAGCCAAAGACTCCGAAGAGAGAGAAGAAAGAAACTTCGAAAAAGAAAGAGAAAATAAGTTTAAGAAGAATTTTTAAGAGAAAAGCTTTCTAATATGAGTCATATAACACATCCTAAAATTTTAAGAATAAGAAGAACCGAAGATTGGTTATCAAGAGGTTTTTACGAAAAAAATTTCCCTCGCTATTTAAAGGAGGATTTTATGATAAGGGAGTTTTTAAAAAAGAAACTGCCCAGAGGGACTATTGAAAGTATTGAAGTTGAGAGAAGTGCTACCGCATTGAAAATAATTATTAAAACGCCAAGGCCAGCTCTGGTTATTGGAAGAGGAGGAGAGGGGGTGGAAGGATTGAAAAAAGAAATAGAAAAAATTTTTACTGAGGAAAAGAAAAAAGACAGAGAAATTAAAAAAGATATAAAAATAGAAATAATCGCCACTAAAGATCCTTGGAGTTCGGCAAATTTGGCTAGTCAATGGGTAGCTTCTCAGCTTGAAAAAAGAGTGCGTTATAGACGGGTTTTAAAAATGGCTTTGAGCAAGATAATGTCTTCAAAAAGTGTGAAAGGAGTAAGAGTCGAAGTGGCCGGGAGATTAAATGGAGTTAATATTGCCAGAACCGAATGGTTGCAACAAGGAGAGATGCCCAGACAAAAATTAAGAGCTATAATAGATTATGGTTTCAGCGAAGCTCATTGCGTTTATGGAGTAATAGGAGTGAAAGTCTGGATATATAAAGGAGAAAAATTTGAATAATTATGACTTTAGAACCTAAAAAAATGAAACACCGCAAATGGCATAAGGGGAGGTCAAGAGGAAAAGAGACGCGAGGAACAGAACTTTGTTTTGGTAGTTTCGGTTTAAAGTCAATGGGTCAGTATTGGATAAAGTCTTCTCAAATTGAAGCAGCCAGAAGAGTAATCACGAGAACATTAAAGAGAAAAGGAGAACTTTGGATTAGAATATTTCCTCAAAAACCTGTTACTTCAAAAGGAAGTGAAGTTCCGATGGGGGGTGGTAAAGGAAGTGTTTCTCATTATGTTTTTCCGATAAAACCGGGTAGAATTATTTTTGAATTAGACGGGATTAAAGAAGATTTAGCCAGAGAGGCTTTCAGAAAAGCAGCCAATAAACTGCCCATAAAAACAAAGTTTGTAAAACGTTCTATCTAAATTTATCGAGCCGAAGGCGAAGCCAGAGCACTAAAAGCGTTTAGTGCTCGGCCGAGCACATAGAATATGTGCTCTGGTCTGAGCGGTAACAAAATATTACCGAGCACATAACGCTTTATGTGCTCGGTGTAAGAACTTGTAAGACTCACGAACGCATAGCAAGAGCTATACATTCGTTCGTCAACAATTTCTAACATGAAAAAGCAGGAAAAAATAAAAGAGTTCAAAAGGATGGGAAGAAATCAACTTCTTAAAGTTTTGGCTGATGATAGAGAAAAGTTGCGCCAGTTTCGATTTGACCTTTCCGCAGGTAAAGTTAAAAATGTAAGAGAGATTAGAGAAGTAAAAAAAGATATTGCCAGAATAAAGACTCTTATAACACCCCTTCGCCGCTAACAATTTATAACATATGCCTAAAAAAAGATTACAAGGTAAAGTCGTTTCAACTAAAATGCCAAAGACAGTGGTGGTCAAAGTAGAAAGAATTAAAGAACATAAAAAGTATAAGAAAAGATACAAGGTTTTCAAGAAATACAAAGCCCATTTTGAAAAGGGTGAATATAAAGCAGGGGATAGGGTTATAATAGAAGAGTGTAGGCCGTTAAGCAAAGAAAAAAAATGGAGAGTAGTGAGTAAACTATCGCGAAACAAACGCGAAACCCCGAAGCAATCCCTTCGGGATGCTACGGGGCAGGCAGAACACGAAACAGACGCGAAAGTTTAGTGTCAGTTTAGTGTTTTGTTTAGTGTCAGTTTAGTGCTAACATGATTCAACCCGGTAGTAAATTAAAAGTAGCTGATAATAGTGGAGCAAAACTGGTTCAGTGTTTTAATATTCCCGGCGGTACCAAGAAGCGAGTTGCTAAAATTGGAGATATTATTGTTGCCGCAGTCAAAATTGCTGAACCGAGAAGAGATACAAAAACCCATGATGTTGTTAGAGCGGTAATTGTCAGAACAAAACAACCATATCGAAGAAAAGACGGTTCTTATATCAGGTTTGATGAAAATGCCTGCTGTATTCTTGCCGATAAAAAAAACCCAAAAGGGAATAGAATTTTAGGTCCTATCCCCAGGGAATTAAAAGAGAAAGGTTTTGAAAAAATATTTACTTTAGCGAGAGAAGTTGTATGAAAATAAAAAAAGGTGACCAGGTTTTAATAATTAAGGGAAAAGATAAAGGAAAAAAAGGAAAAGTTCTTAGGGGATTCCCGGCTGAATTCAGGGTTTTAATTGAAGGAGTAAATATTAAGAAAAGACATCAAAGACCGAGAAGGGAGGGGGAAAAAGGCCAAATAGTTGAAACGCCTTCTCCTTTGCCAGTAGCCAATTTGAAATTGATTTGTCCCGGATGCGGAAAGCCAACAAGAGTCGGATATAAAGAGAAATCAAAAATCAAAAATCAAAAATCAAAAATTAGAATCTGTAAAAAGTGTAACCAAGAAATATGAGATTAAAAGATAAATACAAAAAAGAAGTAATTCCCCAGATGGTGGAGAAATTCGGCTACAAAAGTCCGATGGCTGTGCCAAAGATAGAAAAAGTTGTGGTCAATTGCGGTTTTGGAAGAGAAGTTACCGGAAAAACTTCTTCGGAAAGAGAAAAATTTATAGAGAATATTTTTAGCGTCTTAGCTCAGATTACCGGACAAAAACCTGTTTTACAAAAAGCCAAGAAATCGATTTCTTCTTTTAAATTAAGAGAAGGAATGCCGATAGGAGCCAAAGTGATTTTAAGAAAAAAAAGAATGTACAGTTTTTTGGAGAAGTTAATTTGGCTTGTTTTACCTAGAACTCGAGATTTTAGAGGGATTCCTTTGAGTTCAGTTGACAAAGAAGGAAATTTAACTTTAGGGTTTAAAGAATACAGTCCTTTTTCCGAAGTTGTCTTGGAAAAAGAAAAAGCAATTTTTGGTTTAGAAGTAACGGTAGTAACAAATGCCAAAAACAGAGATGAAGGGATAGAATTATTGAGATTGATGGAATTTCCTATAAGAATATAAAATTCATATTTAGGACTATGGCTAAAAAATCACAAATTGTCAGAGCTCAAAAACCACCGAAATTCAAAACCCGACTTGTCCGGAGATGTTTTAGGTGTGGAAGAGTCAGGGGATATATAAGAAAATTCGGATTATGCCGGATTTGCTTCAGAGAAATGGCGAATAAAGGAGAGATACCGGGTATTAAAAAATCATCATGGTAAAAAAATATGTTTGATCCAATAACCGACATGTTAAATAGAATAAGGAATGCTCAAACTGTCCGTCACCAGACAGTTGAAGTTCCTTTTTCAAATTTAAAACTAAAGATAACTCAAATTCTTATTAAAGAAAATTTTATCACTGATTTTAAGAAAATAAGGAGAAAAGAACAGAAAATAATAAGAATTTATTTAAAATATACCAAAGAAAAAAACCCGGCAATTTCCGGTTTAAAACGAATCTCCAAACCAGGTCAAAGAATATATAAAAAAGCGAATGAAATAAAAAAAGTAAAAGGAGGTTATGGCTTGAGCATAATTTCAACTTCGAAAGGAATGATGACTAATAAAGAAGCAAGGAAAAATAATTTAGGAGGAGAAATAATATGCGAAATATGGTAAAGGGCTTGGTCGAACCAAGCACATAACGCCTTATGTGCTTGGTTAGTAACCAAACCCAGAGCACACAAATCATATTTGTGTGCTCGGTCGAGCACTAAAATTTAGTGCTCTGACTTTACCGAAGCACATAAAATAGATTTTATGTGCTCGGTGTAAGAATCTGTAACGCCCTGTTAAATAATGCTCCGCATTAATTTTGCCAGAGGCAAAATTATTTAACAGGGCTAACATCTTCTAACATGTCTAGGATAGGCAAAAAACCAATATTAATACCTCAAGGAGTAGAAGTTGATATAAAAGATGAGAAAGTTTTGGTTAAAGGTCCGAAGGGGGAAATTTTTCAAGCAATTCCCGAAGAGATTTTAGTTAAAAAAGAAGATAATAAGATTTTGGTTTCGTCAAAAGGAAAATCAAAAAAAACTTCTGCTCTTTGGGGAACAATCAGAGCTCTTTTGAGTAACAATTTAAAAGGGGCGAGCGTGGGGTTTGAGAAAAAGCTTGAGATAAGAGGCATTGGCTATAAAGCGGCCATTGAGGATAAAAATATTCTTAAATTACAGGTTGGTTTTTCTCATCCGATAAAAATAGAGATTCCTCCCGGACTTTCTCTTTTAGTTGAAAAAAACATAATTAATATTTCTGGAATTGATAAACAAAAAGTTGGAGAATTCGCAGCAAAAATAAGAAAAATTAGACCACCTGAACCTTATAAGGGGAAAGGGATAAGATATCTTGGAGAGCTGGTCCGAAAGAAAGCAAGTAAAAAAGTAGCAAGTGGTAAATAATCAATTATGTTAAAAAAACAAGAAAAAAGAAAAAGACGCCATAAAAGAGTAAGAGCTAAAATTTCCGGTACTTCCGAAATTCCGCGGCTTTGTCTTTTTAGGTCTTCTCGCCATATTTATGCTCAATTAATTAATGATGAAGAAGGGAAAACTTTAGCTCAAGCTTCTGATTTAGAGTTGAAAAAAACAAAAACTAAAAAGAAAAAAACCACCCTTACTTTAAAACCGCAAGACCAAGATAAAAAAACACAAAAAGGAAAAATTGCTTTAGCTTATGAAGTCGGAAAAGTGATTGCCCAAAAAGCTATTGAAAAGAAAATTAAAAAAATCGTTTTTGACAGAGGAGGATATAAATATCACGGCAGGGTTAAAGCACTTGCCCAAGGTACTAGAGATGGTGGTTTGGAATTTTAATTAGATAATTTATTGATATTTGTAACCAACAGATTTTAAGTTTCTAATTTCTAAAAATGGAAAAAGAATATTCACAAAGAAAAACATTTGAAAAAGTAAAGGATGAATACGAATCTAAACTTTTAGATTTAGCCCGCGTGACAAAAGTGACGGGTGGCGGAAAACAGTTGAGATTCCGGGCAGTGGTTGTTATTGGAAACAAGCAAGGGAAAGTTGGCTTGGGAGTAGCTAAAGGTCAAGATGTAGCCCAGGCAGTGGAGAAAGCTACCAGATTAGCTAAGCTCAACCTGATTGAAATTCCTTTTATCGGAGAAACTATCCCTCACGAGGTTAAGGCAAAATTTGGTTCCTCGGAGGTAATCCTTCGACCCCAAATAAAGGGCAGAGGATTAGTAGCCGGAGGAGTGGTTAGGGTAATTTGTAGTTTGGCAGGCATAAAAAACATTTCTTCCAAACTTTTATCAAGGTCAAGAAATAAAATTAATATCGCTTCAGCAACAATAAAGGCTTTGAGAGAATTAAAAGTTGAAAAATAAATTTATGCAGTTACATCAGATAAAAGTCACTCAAAAACCAAAAAAAAGAAAAAGAATCGGAAGAGGAGGTAAAAAAGGACGATATTCAGGAAGAGGAGTCAAAGGACAGAAAGCAAGGGCGGGAAGAAAAATGCAGCCAATTGTTCGAGAATTAATTAAAAAATATCCGAAACTGAAAGGTTATCGTTATCGTCAAAGCTCCCGAGAGAAAATTCAAACCAGAATTAATCTCTTCTCTCTCGAGAAAAAATTCAGCGCAGGAGAAAAAATTAATCCTGAAACTTTGATTAAAAGGAAAATAATTCGTAAAATAAAAGGTAAGCTCCCGGAAGTTAAAATTTTAGGAAAAGGAGAATTGAAAAAGAATTTAATTGTTGAAAATTGCGAGGTTTCAAAAGGAGCCAGAGAGAAAATAGAAAAAGCCGGCGGAAAGATTAAAATGACAAATGACAAATTCCTAATGTCTAATAAAAATCCAAATATCAAATGACAAATGTCAAAATTTTGACATTGGACATTTAGGAATTTTACATTTTATTTGTCATTAGAAATTAGAATTTAGAAATTTTATATGAACTGGTTCAATAAACTAATTCTTATCTTCAAAGATCGGCAGCTCCGGAATAAAATTCTTTTTGTTCTGGCTATTTTTGCCGTCTTTCGTCTGGCCGCTAACATTCCTATTCCCGGCATTGCCATCGAAGAATTGAAAAGATTTTTTTCCGAAAATCAGTTCTTCGGACTCCTCAATCTTTTTGTTGGAGGAGCTTTAGAAAATCTTTCCATTGTTATGCTTGGTTTGGGACCTTATATTACCTCAATAATTATCATTCAGCTTTTGACGATGATTTTCCCTCAGCTTGAGAAAATGTATAAAGAAGAAGGTGAAGAAGGAAGAAGAAAGTTTAACCAATACGGAAGAATTTTAACTGTTCCTTTGGCTATTGTCCAATCTTATGCGATGTTAACTCTTTTTCAACGTCAAGGAGCTATCTCAGGTTTAACTTTTATTCAACTTGCGAGTTCAATTGTAGTTATTACGGCCGGAGCTCTATTTTTAATGTGGTTAGGAGAGTTAATCTCTGAAAAGGGTATTGGTAATGGCGTCTCTCTGATGATTTTTGCTGGAATTGTTTCCCGCACTCCAACTGAAATTCGTAATCTTATTTTAACCTGGGAGGCTTCCCGTTTGCCATCTTATGTTTTCTTTTTTGCCGTTGCTTTATTTATTATCTTCGGGATCGTTTTTATAACCGAAGCAAGAAGAAACATCCCCGTCTCTTATGCTAAAAGAGTCAGAGGTCATAGAATGTACGGCGGTGTTTCAACTTACTTGCCAATAAATATTAACCCGGCCGGAGTTATTCCTATAATTTTCGCCTTATCTATCTTACTCTTTCCGGGTATGATAGCCAATTTCTTTGCTACGGGTGGCAATCCGTTAATTTCTTCTCTTGCCAAAAATATTGCTCAATTTTTCCAGAATCCTTGGATTTACGGAAGTTTATTTTTTATTTTAGTTTTCCTTTTTACTTATTTTTATACCGCCGTCACTTTTGACCCAAAATCTATTTCCAGCAATCTTCAAAAAATGGGCGGTTTTGTCCCGGGAATTCGACCGGGCGGTTCAACAGCTGAATTTTTACACAAAATTCTTTACCGGGTCCTTTTTATCGGAGCGATGTTTTTGGGTCTGGTGGCGATTCTACCATCAATTGTTCAGGGAATAACCGGAGTGATAGCTTTTCAGTTTCTAATCGGAGGAACAGCTGTTTTGATTGTTGTCAGCGTTGTTTTGGACACCTGGAGACAAATTAGAGCCCAAATGGAAATGCGAGAATACGAAACATTTTAAAGGGCTTGGTCGAACCGAGCACATAAAGAATTTATGTGCTTCGGTTAGCAACCAAACCTTTACCGAGCACATAAAGCGTTATGTGCTCGGTGTAAGAATCAAAGCACATAATGTAATTATGTGCTCGATCGAGCATATAAATGAAATTTATGTGCTCTGACTCGTAAATTCACGAATACTTCGCATTCATTCATTAACGATTTCTAACATGAAAAACAAAATAGTTATAATTTTAATTGGTCCGCCGGGAGCGGGCAAAGGTTCTCAAGCCGAACTTTTAGCCGAAAAGCTTAATTTGTATTATTTGGAGACAAGCAAGATTATTGAAGAAACTTTCACCGATTCTAAAGAGGAAGAGTTTGTTGAAGTTGATGGCAAGAAATATTTTTTGAGAAAAGAAAAAGAACTCTGGGAAAAAGGTATTCTTTGCTCTCCAATCTTTGTAAGTTTCCTGGTTAAAGAGAAAATAAAAAAACTTCATAAAATGGGAGAAGATTTAGTTCTTGCCGGAAGTCCCAGAACATTATACGAAGGCAAGCAGATTATTCCTCTTTTGGAGAAACTCTACGGCAAGAAAAACATAAAGATTATCTCAATTGAAGTCCCGGCTCAAGAGACGATTTTTAGAAATTCCCATCGGAGAATTTGTTCTCTGATGCGTCATCCAATTTTATACACCAAAGAAACCGAGAATTTGAAAATTTGTCCTTTGGATGGGTCTAAATTAATCAGAAGAAAAGGCCTGGATGACCCTGAAACAATTAAGGTAAGATTAAAAGAATATAAAGAGAGAACATTTCCTTTAATTGAATATTTTAAAGAAAGAAAATTAAAAGTGAAAAAAATTAATGGAGTAGGGCCGGTATTTCAAGTTTTCCAAAAAGTTTCAAAAGCCTTGAATTAGATTACGTTATCAATATGATAAAAATTAAAACGGAAAAAGAAATTAAAATAATGAGTGAGGGCGGAAAGATTTTAGCAAAAATTATGGAAGAGTTAAAAAAGAAAGTGGAACCGGGGGTGGCGACAAAAGAATTAAATAAGGTCGCGGAAAACCTTATTTTTGAAGCGGAAGGCCAACCAGCTTTTAAAGGTCATGAAGGTTTTCCAGCTACTCTTTGTGTTTCGGTTAATGAAACGATTGTCCATGGTGTTCCCTCTGATTATAAATTGAAAAAGGGAGATATTTTATCTTTAGATTTAGGAATTAAATACAAAGATTTCTTTACTGATATGGCTATGACGATGCCAATAGGTGATGTTGACCCTGAAGTTTTACGACTGATTGAAGTAACTAAAAAATCTCTGGAAGTTTCTTTAGAAAAAGCAACAATTGGCAATACTTTCGGCGATGTTGGCGAGATTGTTCAAAGATATGTGGAAGAGGAGGGGTTTAATGTTGTCAGAGAGCTTTGCGGCCACGGAATTGGCAGGGAACTCCATGAAGACCCTCAAATTTTTAATTATGACAGAGGGAAAAGAAGCGAAAAGCTCATTCCTGGAATGGTTTTTTGCATTGAGCCAATGGTGACAATGGGGGACTGGCATTTGCAAAAATCAAAAGATGGTTTTGGTTACGAAACAAAAGACGGTTCTTTATCAGCTCACTTTGAACACACCATCGCTTTGACAAGGCGAGGTCCTCTGGTTTTGACTGAAGATAAATAATTTTAGCCATTCGCAGTAATTATGCCAGAAGAGAAACCAAAATTTCCTTCAGAACTTAGATTTAATATTGTTTCCAAAGATTGGGTGGTTATAGCTACAGGAAGAGCCCGGCGACCGGAGACTTTTAAGAAGGAAAAAAGGAAAGTAATGAAAGAGCCCGCAGAAACCTGTCCTTTCTGTCATATTGAAACTCAAGAGACTCCCGCTTTAATTTTTTCCAAAGGCAAAAAAATAAAAGACCCCCAGGTAATTCCCAAAGATTGGACTTTAGCTGTTGTCCCCAATAAGTTTCCGGCTGTGACGCCAGGGAAAAGTTTAAAAGAAAGAGCTGAAGGACCTTATCAAATTATAGATGGCGTAGGTTTTCATGAAGTGGTTGTTACCAGAGACCATCTGAAAGATATTTCCCAGTTTTCAGCCCGAGAAATTAAAGAACTTATTGATGCTTATCAAGAAAGGTATTTGGAGCTGATGAATGAAAAATTTGTCAATTATATTTCTATTTTTCACAACCACGGCTACGAAGCCGGAGCTTCTATTAGCCACCCTCATTCTCAAATAATAGCTATCCCGGTTACCGACCCTGACATCCAGAACAGTTTAATCGGTTCCAAGCGATATTTCGATTTTCATCAAAAATGTATTCACTGCGAAATGATAAAATGGGATAAAGAAGATGGCAGAAGAATTGTTTTTGAAAACGATGATTTTGTAGCGGTCTGTCCTTTTGCTTCAAGAATGGCTTTTTCCCTCAGGATTTATCCAAAAAACCATTTGAGCTATTTTGAAAGATTGAATGAAACACAGAGAGTTGCTTTAAGTGAAGTTTTTGAAGCGACAATGTCAAAACTTAGAAAAGCTTTAGGAGGTCCGGCCTATAATTTCTTTTTAAAGACTTCTCCCTGTGATGGTAAAGACCATTCCCATTACCACTGGCATTTTGATATTCTGCCAAGGACTTCTATTCAAGCCGGATTTGAATTCGGAGCTGGTATTGAAATTTCTACCATTGAACCTGAAAAAGCCGCCGAGTATCTAAGAAAACAATAGAAGGTTCAATGGGAGAAATTTCGGTTTCCCCCGTATTGGAAAAACAGCGAGGCCGAGCTTGTCGAAGCCGAGCGTTAGAAACCGAAGGTTTCTAAAAGAGGGGGGTCGGGGGAAACCGGATGTTCGTAATTTCTACCATTGAACCTGAAAAAGCCGCCGAGTATCTAAGAAAACAATAATCACTCGGGTAGGTTTCCTCGAGGAGCCGTTATCAGCTGTCAGTGGTAATAATACATTTTTTACCCAGCTGTAGCTTACTCTCGCCAAGCTTTAAAGACTTTTATCTGAAATATAAAGTTCTGGCTGGAGCTTGGCTGCGAGATACTCCTCTCGGAAACTACCCTTGTTTATTTAATTGATAAAATGAAAAAATTAGTAGTCGGCAATTGGAAGATGAACCCTACAACATTAGCTGAAGCTAAGCGGCTTTCTGATTTAATTAAAAAAGGGAGCAAACGAATTAGAAATGTTGAAGTGGTAATTTGTCCACCGTTTGTTTATTTAGCGACAAGCGACAAGCGACAAGCGACAAAGATAAAATTAGGAGCTCAGAATTGTTTTTGGGAGGAGAAAGGAGCTTTTACCGGCGAGATTTCTCCGAAAATGTTAAAAGATTTAGGAGTAAAGTATGTTATTTTAGGTCATTCTGAAAGACGTCAGATTCTCAAAGAAACCGATGAGACAATATCCGATAAAATAAAGGAAGCTTTAAAATTTGGTCTTCAACCAATACTTTATCTTGGTGAGACCAAAGAAGAAAGGGAAAAGGGAGAAACCTACAAAATTTTGGAAAAAGAAATAAAAGAAGATTTAAAAAAAATACCAAAGACAAAAATCGGAAAAATAGTTATAGCCTACGAACC
>Ga0210018_1001056_pt1 | contig 14531 bp, 12 predicted proteins | sample CryGeyCG2014_010_2_FD_183967 | JGI IMG/M metagenome (GOLD analysis project Ga0210018, IMG submission 183967) | Groundwater microbial communities from aquifer - Crystal Geyser CG09_land_8/20/14_0.10 (SPAdes) (version 2) | ecosystem: Environmental > Aquatic > Deep subsurface > Groundwater | place...
TAGGATGTGTGAATACAAGGAATAAAGGGCTAAAAATGGCTAAGGGGGAGTATATAGCAGTAATGGACCCCGATGATGTTTCTCTTAGAGATAGAATTAAAATACAAGCATCTTTTTTAGATAAAAATCCGGAGATATTTTTGGTTGGGGGTTCTGCAATAATAATTGATGAAGAAGGAAATAAATTAGGCGTTTTAAAAAAATATAATAACCATAGAAAGATTGAGAGAAAACTGGAAAATTATAATTGTATAATTCACCCTTCTGTAATGCATAGAAATACAGGAGAATTCTTTTATAGAGAGAAATTTATAATTTCTGATGATTATGATTTTCTCTTAATGATATTGTCTGCAGGAAAAAAAATAACCAATGTCCCAGAATTTCTTATAAAATATAGAGTAAATAGAGGATCTTTTACATTCACTAAAAAGAATCCAGAATATTTTTTCAGAAAAGCAAAGGAATTTTATAAACAAAGAATAGAAACAGGAAGAGATGGATATGATAAATTAGATGTTGATAAAGTAGAGCCTAAAAAAGTGGATTTTAATAAGACCTATTCCAAGACACTAATTGTTGTGAAGTTCCAAGATAACCAGATGAGAGAGGTTAGAAAAGAGATAAAAAATTATCTTAAAAATTATAGTCTTGATAGTCAGATTATAACTTATTATTTACTAAGCCTTTTTCCAATAAAAATTACAAAGTTTTTAAGGGGCGCAATATAAACCGAGTTATTTATTTTTTAGCCATTCAAATAATTCTAGGGCTTCTTCTACACATTTATCCATGTTTAGATATTTGTATCTTCCTAATCTTCCAAGAAAATGAACATTTTTCTCTTTTTTTATTTCATTTTCATATCTTTTTAGTAATCTAATATTTTCAGGAGTATTTACTGGGTAAGCGGGCTCTTCCCCCCACACAAAAAATTCTCTACAAATCATAGTTCTTCTTGATTTTATCCCATAGAATTTCTTAAACTCAGTTATTCTAGCAAGTTTAAATTTATCTTCCGGGAAGTTAACCACTGAATTTGGGAGAAAGTCTCTTAATTTGTATCTTTCAAAGGCAAATTTCACACCGCGATATTCTAATTTCCCAAACTTATAATTAAAATATTCGTCAATTTTGCCTGTCCATATAACCTCCTTAGCTACATTTTTAATTTTTTCATTATAGGCGGTATTTAATTTCACAGTTATTTTTCTATCTGAAAGCATCTTTTGGAACATTTTTGTATATCCTTCTTCTGGCATACCTTGAAAAGGATCATCAAAATAAAAATCGTTTTTATTATATCTTATTGGAAGTCTCTCTAAAATAGATTTATCTAGTTGATGCGGGTATTTATCCCATTGTTTTTTTGTATAAGTCTTTACAAAAGCATCATATAATTCTCTTCCAAATTTGGAGACTACAACATCCTCAGAGTTCCTTATTTTTTTTGTTATCTTAATCTTTTTTTTAAGAAATCTTTTTAATTCTTCTTCATCTTTTAGATTAATATTAAAAAACTTGTTTACTGTATTTAGATTTATTGGAATAGGGAAATATCTTCCATCATAATAAGCTAGGACTTTATGGCGATAGTTATTAAATTTTGTGAATCTGTTCAAATATTTAAACACTTGCTCATTTTTTGTATGAAATATGTGTGGCCCATACTTTTGTATTAAAATATTTCTAGAGGCATAATCATAACAATTTCCCCCAATGTGATCCTTTTTATCTATGATTAAAACCTTCTTGCCGGAAGAAGATAATCTCTCTGCAAGAACAATTCCAGAGAATCCGCATCCAACAATTAAATAGTCATATACATTTTCCATATTTTGGAGATTAATCTTGTTTTTTAAAGGATTGTGGTGATGAGAAGCTTTTATTAGATTATCTTAACTTCAGGCAGGGGAACAATAAATTTTGTCCCACTTTCAACCAATTCTTTTTCACGCTTTTTGAAAGCATCAACAAAACTATAAGGTAATGCCAATAGATAATCTGGTTTTTTCTGTCGCATTTTGCTCTCATTAACTATTGGGATATCTGATCCAACCATATATTTTCCAAATTTAAATGGGTTTGAATCCGCAGCAGCTTCAATTGAATCTGGTCCAATATCACAAAATTGCATAATTGTATTTCCTTTTGTTGAAGCTCCATAAATCCAAATATTCTTTCCTTTATTTTTTATTTGTTTTATTAAGTAATTTAAATCTTCTTTTGTTCTATTAACTCTGCTCATAAAACTAGAATATGTTTGGGTTTCAAAGATGCCTTCGTTTAGCTCTTGTTCAAGGGTGTTCTGTAATCTTTTTGTTGGTTTAAAATTAGGATTATCTTTCTTTTTAGCAAAAACCCTAAAACTTCCCCCATAAACATCATTTAGTTCAACATCAAATAGTTCAAGGTTGGCTTTTTCCAAAATCCATTTCATATGCTGCGTTCCGTAATAACCTGCGTGTTCATGTACAATATTATCATACATATTTGTCTTTATCATAGCAGGAAGATAAGCCATTTGAATAATTGCAACACCATTATCATCTAATACAGATTCAACGTCTTTACAAAATTCTACTGGATTATGCAAATGGTAAAACATAGCAATCCCAAAAGCAAGTTTTGCTTTGTCTTTTGAAATCTTATTGAAATTCTTTGCTGTAAAATAATCTTTGAGCATAATAAGCCTATCAGATTTAACAACACTTTCAATATTTTGAGCAGGGTCTATTCCAATTAAATTAACATCTTCATTCTTAAAAAAGTCAAAAAGTGTTCCATCGTTACAACCAATATCAAGAACAGTATCACCCGGATTTAAATTGTTTAGAGATTTTCCACAATTTGCTACATTCTCAAGAATTCTCTTCATAGATGAATTAGAACTGCTTGTATATGGATAATGTTCATACATCTCTGAAAGATCATAGTCATGAGCTAATTGAAGACTTCCACATTCATTATCATTTGTCTTTAAACATTGAACAATTTCAAGAGGAGATTTTTTTAATTCATTTTTGTAATTTAAATTTTCAGGGAAAATAGAAGATAGATATTGCTCTCCTATGCTTATACAAGGAATTAATTTTTTATTTCCACAAACTCTGCAAGATTTTATTCTATTTTCTTCCATTATGCAAAATCCCCTGATTTTGTATCGTTGAAAAATTTATTTTTCATTATTATGCTCCTTGTAATTTCTCATAAAATCTAAAACTAAATTTACATCTGGATAATCTTTTTGGATTGTTTTAATTTCTTGATGATCTATTTTTCCTTCAAATTCTATGTTTAGCCCAAGTTTTTTTGCCAAAGTCCCTAACTCAATTGAATTTTTAGATCCAACTTCCCAAACTCCTTTTTTATCTAGATTATCTACAATCCAATCTGCATTAAACTTTATTGGAGTAAATGAATATTTACTCTCATTTGAAGCATAAACTTTTGAACCATTTAACATATCAATAAGAACTCCTTTTTTTAATGTGGGACCATACATTGGTCCAAGTCTCACAATTAAAGAATCTCCATCATTGACAACAGATTCAGCTGCAAGTCTGTTCCTTCCATATACAGTATAAGGTTGGCAACGTGCAGAAAGCGAGCTAATTTGTATAAATTTATTAAATTTTGTTTCATAAAAAATTTTAGCTGTTTTTTCTACAGTCTCTTTAAAATCCCAAATTGGATAGTTTTTTGCTTTAAATCTTGCAGAAGGACATGCAGCATTTATCACATAATCAAACTCTTTTCCTAGATTAGATTCAAAGTTTTCACGAGTAATCTCAGAAACTTCATATCCAGAACCTTTTAATGATTTTAATATTTCTGAACCTACAAATCCTTTTGAACCAAAAAGAGCAATTATCTTCATTAAATTTTAACTAGGATTATCTTTATAAATTATTATATCTAAATTAAGGATTATTTTTTCTTTTATCTTGTTTTATTTTAATTTATCAGAGCGTTTAGATACTTTTCTCCCCATTTTTCAAGAGAAATTTTTTTAATAGTCTCTGTTGAATTTTTTATAATTTTTCTATTATTTAAATTTTCCAATATTCTTTTTGCTTCTTTTTCCCCAAATTTATCTATAATTAAACAATTTTTTTCATTCTCAAGTATTTCTTGTTCAGCACTTTTGGCACAGACTATTAAACACCCAGACGCCATTGCTTCTGAAACAACTAATGTCGGAGCTCCTCCTTCATATCTCGATAAACAAAAGAAAATATCAGATGCATTATAATAAAAGGGTATCCTCTCTCTTTCAATTTTTTCAAAATAAACAATAAATTTCTCATTTAGTAAATGTTTAACTTTTTTATAATCTGCTCCAACTATAATTAATTTATAATTTTTATTTAATTTATAAATTTCTTTTGAAAGCCCTATTACCCTATCCAATCCTTTTGTCCAATATCCACCTCTTCCAACATATAATCCGTAAATATTTTTTTTATTCAAACTAAGTTTTACTTTTATCTTTTCTTTATTCCTAATCTTGAAATCTTTTAAATCAACTCCTGTCCTTATGAAAACAATGTTCTCCATTTCTCCATATAATTTATTAACTTGTCTTTTTACCTTTTCAGAAACGCATATTATTTTACTGGTATTTTTTTTGTTAGGTAAACCCCCTAACCAATTGATACTAAGTAGAGGAAGCATTAATATTTTCCTAATTGGACCCAATCTTCCAAGATGATTCTTATTAAAATAATAACTGGTTCCATGAAATGTTTGAATAATTTTTTGTTTTTCTTTTTTCTTATAAAAATATGTCCACATTCCAGTCAAAGTATTGATAACATCAAAATAATTTTTTTCAAAAAATTTAGCAAGAGCAAAATTTTCTCTTAATAATAGGGGAGATTGTAATTTATCTGATTTTAATTCAATATACTCCACATTATCCTTATGATATCTTCTATTTTCTTTTCCAGAATATACCCAAGAAATTTTTATATTCTTATGTTTCGAATAGATGTAATTTATTAAATTTTTATAAAATAAACTACTTCCTCCTAAAAATTCAGGAGAACCATGCAAGCTCGCAAAACATATTTTTAATTTTTTCATTTAATTTTTAATTTATTCCTAATTAAATACCCCATAAATATTATTTTTGGATTAAGTTTTCTAATTATTCTTTTTATTTCATCTATCATTTTATCATCCACCATACAGACTTTTTATTGCAACCAGAGCAAAGAGGAATTTTCCAGAATTCTCCTTTTACATGGGCTTCTCTTATCTTTTTTAATTTTTCCCCTCTCCAGATTTCCTCTATTGTTTGTTTTTTTAAATTTCCAAGAATTGTCGAATGATTCCAATCATCACAGCATAAAACAACATTTCCATTCCAGTCCACAACCATTTTCATCCAAATTAATGCACAAGGTTTTCTTTTTATTTTTTTATTAAAGTGAAAACTTTCTTTTGTTCCTTCTTTTTGGATATCATTTGCCCAGTTTCTCATATTAATTATGTTAATGCTATCGACTTTATTTTTCCATTCATTATAAAAATGTTTTATCTCGCTTTTGTTTTCTTCCAGTTCCACAAGAACAAGATTGATTTTAGGATTTGCTTTTCTCATTTTCCTCCTTATTCCAATTAGATTAAGTATGTTTTTCTTAACGAGGTCAAATTTCAATTTTTTTCTTATTTTCTCATAAGTTTCTTTGGAATAACCATCAAAGCTTATAGTTATACTATTTAAATCAGAATCAACAATCTTCCTTGCTAATTCTTCAGTTAATAAAGAAGCATTTGAATAAAATCCAACAATCATTTTCTTTTGTTTAGCATATTTTATTTTTTCTATTATTGTCTTGTCAAGAAAAGGCTCTCCAAAAAAAGACAAATTTATCTGCCTTATTCTTAGTTTTTGACAATTATCAATTATTTTTTTGTATAATCTCATATCCATTGTTCCCATTTTCTTCAGTTTCGAATGTGGACACATTATACATTCAGCATTACAAAGATTAGTTGTTCCAATATCCACACCCCATGGATAACTTTTTTCTAATTTCTCTATTGTCTTTTTAATTTTTTTATTATAGATGTAATCATATGCTTTACTGTTTACAATAAAAGGAGTGGATAATGCCTTTCTACCTAAATTATATCCAATTCTATTTCTTCTAAATTTGCTTAATATTTCTGTTATCATTGTTTTATCTATTCTAGTTCATTTTTAAAGATTTATTTAAATAAAGACAGGTAAAAATTTTTTGTTTTTTTACCAACACTATCCCAATTAGCCTCTTTCAAATATCTCTTAGAATGTGTTTTTAGATTATTTATCTTTGATTTGTTGTATAACAAACTTTTTATTTTTTCTGTTAAATCCGTAAGATTATTTCTATCATAGGTTTCTATACATTTTTTTTGTTTTTTTAAATTTTCAAAAGTATCGAGATTTGTCGCTAAAATGGGTATATTGTAAGCTAATTGTGTTGAAAGAGTGGCAGAATACCAATCTCCAAATTCTTTCTTATATGGAATTATTCCTATGTCTATGGCATTAAGTAAAACAGGCATATCTTTCTCTTCCACATAACCCAACATTTTAACCCTTTTATTTAATTTTAGTTCTTGAACTTTTTTTAAAATATTATGATAAATTATTTGGTGCTTTTTTAACTGTACTTCTCCAGCAATCAAAAGAACCACATTTTCATCTAATCTTTTTAGAGATTCCAGTATCATTTCATAATTTCTTCCTTCTTTAATGTAACCTAAAACAAGTAATATTTTTTTATTAGGATATCCTAATTTGTTTTTGCACATCTTTTTATTTAATTTTTGCATATTCGATGGTATGCCAAATGGAATTATGTCTATTTTATCTTTGTTGAACTTCCATTCTTTTAAAGCAATTTTTTCCCCGTATTCTGAATGAAAAATCATTCTATATGAAAAATATTTCAGAAAAGGAGCAAGCATCCTATAATAATAAAAAAATATTACACCTCTTATTCCCAAACTTTTTGCACTAGATTTTGTTGATGAATCAAACATTACAATCACAACTTTTGCCTTACTGAATAACCTGAGCCACATTAAAAAAACAGTTATGTAAAATCCAGGAAATATTCCGAAAAGTCTGCCAAAAAGACTAAGGTGAAATTGAACGTGAATAATATCATTTTTTGATGTATCTTTTGCTGCTTCTTTAGCTAAACCAATAAAATAAAATGGATTCATGGAATGAGGCTTCTTTATATCAACAATTTCTGGTTTGATTCCAACTTTTTTTAGAGAATTAATAAGACGTTCTGAATGTTCTGCAACTCCACATCTAGTGGGGGGGTATGTTGTGACCAGTTTTATTTTCATCTTATAAAAAATTAAGAAATAGGTAACTTTATAAGTTTTTATATTTAACCCTAAAAATCTCAAACTAATTGAATAGTTTTAGTTCTGTCCGAATAGTATCTAAATAAATTATTAATTCTTTCCTAACAGCAGAATAATTTTTTACATTCACTTTTTTCTTAAGTTTTTCCTGTGAGATAATCGAATCTATTCTAAAGGTATCCGCTTCATAATATTTTCCACTCCTAATCCCTTTAGTTAAAGAAATAAATTCCGAATCTTCTAAGGCACTTATTGTGCGAATCTCATTTTTTGGTAAATTTCAAAAGATTATTTTACGAAATAGCAATATTTATATAAGATTATATTTTAAATTTTTTATTGGAGATAAATATGGAGTTTGGAAGAAAAGTAGCCTGTTGTAGAATTTGTAATTTTGATAATTTAATCGATAAGCGAATTATTGTAACAGGGGGAGCAGGATTTTTTGGAACTCATGTTGTGCAGACTCTTTTAGAAAAGGGAGTAAGTGTGAAAAATATCTTTGTTCCGAGAAGTAAAGATTATGATTTAAGAAAAGTTCAGGATGTCGAAAGAATGTTTCAAGAATTTCCTGCAGATATTGTTATACATTTGGCATCCCACACTGGGGGAATCGGATTCTATAGTAAATTCCCTGCAACAGTATTCTATGATAACCTTATTATGGGGTTGAATATAATGGAACAATCAAGATTAAATAATATTAAAAAACTCGTCCTTATCGGGAGTGGGGTTATGTATCCGTCTTCTGCGGAAATTCCTTTAAGAGAAGACTCTATTTGGAATGGACGTCCTGAAAAAATTGCAGATTCATATGGTTTGTTCAATAGAGCTCTTCTAGCACAATCCCAATATTATAGAAAAGAATTTAATTTTAATTCTATATTCCTAATACCAGCCAACCTTTATGGTCCTGGAGATAATTTTGAGCCAGAAAAATCTCATATTATTCCCTCTTTAATTGCTCAATTCTTAAATGCAAATAAAGAGAATCTCTCTGAAGTGAAGGTGTGGGGTTCTGGAAAAGCATCAAGGGAATTTTTATATGTTAAAGACGCAGCAAAATTGATTGTTATGGCAATAGAAAAATATGATTCTGAAGAACCTCTTAATATTGGTACAGGAACCTGTACATCCATAAAAGAGATTGTAGAGACAATTTCAAGATTAACAAAATATGGCGGGGTTATCTCTTGGGATTCAACAAAGCCAGAAGGAGCATTAAAAAGATGTTTTGATATTGTTAGGCTCAGAGAATACCTTGGAAATATAGAATACCTTTCATTAGAAGAGGGTTTGAAAGAAACAATTTCTTGGTATCAAAAAGTAAAACCGAGATAATTAAAATATTTTTTAAGTTTTGTATACTTCAGTTTAATGTTCCTTCTCCTTGAGAATAATATGTTGACTTTTTATTTTTTCCATTTAATTTCAATAAGCAAAAATATTTTCTTTATCAATCCTTTTTACATTATATTTAAATTTTTTAAGTAACTTTCGGATTTCTTTTTCAGATTCTTCATCTTGAGATTCACATATTATCTTAGGGTGATAATCTTTTAAAATCTTTTGTGAGCCTTGAAGAACCCCCAATTCTGCACCCTCAACGTCGATTTTTATTAAATCCACCCTTTTAAATTGAAGTCTTGAGACAATCGAATCAAGTTTTTCAACATCAATTATTTTTTCTTTAATATAATGGCCATATTTTTTGAGAGAATGCAACCCCCCGCTGTAAATGGTGTCTTCTAAATATAATGTGCTTTTGCCATTTTTATTAGAACAGGCTTTTTCAATAACAAAAACGTTTTTCAAATTGTTTATCTCAACATTTCTTTTTAATAATTTTACTGTGTGTTCTTCAGGCTCTATTCCAATAACTTTTCCTTTACTTCCTAGTTTCTTTGCCATAAGAACTGTGTATTTTCCAAGATTTGCCCCCACATCAATAAAAACACCCTCTTTCAAATCAAAATATTTTCTTAAAGATTTTTCATAATCTGGTTTTGCTATATGGATTGACTTATCTCCACAAATTAATATGCTTTCATTACTTTTCATAGTAATTAAAATTTCTTTTTTTGTAATTCCTATTTTTCGCATTGGCCCAAGTAAAAATAAACTATAAAGAATATTTAACTTATCTGAAAGAGAATAACCTCTTAAAATTATTCCTGGGTTGATTTTTTTAAGTATACTAATAAAATTGAATTTTTTAACTACAATCATAATTTTTCCCTTCTTGGAAACCATAATTTGCATCTGGAATCATTTTTATTAAAGAATTTCTCCAATATCTTTTTTGTTGGTGGCATTAAATCTAATTTTTCCAATTCATTCTTTTCAAAAAAAGCAAAACCAACCCCTTCTCCAATTTTAATTTCGGAAATTTTCTTATTAAACTCTATGAAGAAGACATAATGATTTATTTTAAATAATTTTCCATTTAAATCTCCCTCAAATAAAAATCTATCAAAAAATCTTATTTTCTCTTCATTAAAATTCATTCCTCCTTCTTCTTTAATCTCTCTTTGAATAGTTCTTTTAGTATCCTCGCTTTTTTCAATCCTTCCTCCAAAAAGACTCCATTTATTTGATCCAAGAGGATAACCAGAATCTTTTTTTTGAAGTAAAACTCTGTTTTTAGAATCAATAATAATTGCAGCAGAAACTTCAAACATCATTGGATTAATCATTTTTATTTTTCCTGGTTTTCTTCTATTTTCACCCGAACAACATCTGTTTCATAATTTGTACCTGTTCTTGATTCAGAAATCATATCCACCATTACAGAGTCCTCAATTGCTCTGAATTTATGTATGGTTCTTGGGGATATTGTTACTATCTCCCCTGCATTTAAGATTATTTTTTTAATTTGTTTTGGATTATCTACGCGGGCAATTAAAACTTCAAATTTTCCAGAGAGAATGTAAGAATACTGGGTAGAAAGTTTGTGATAGTGTTCTCCTCTGACTGCTCCTGCTTTTGTGGTTATCAATCCAACGTGGTTTATGGGATTATTTAACAAATCTGAAATTTCTCCTCTTTCATCAATAAAAACGGGGTTTATTTTTTTTACTTTAAATCCCCAATTTTCTTCTGTTTTATCTATAATTGTCGGAGTTGGGATAGGTTTTATGAATTTCCCCCCCAAATTTGAAAACTCTTGATGATTTTTTATTATTTCATCTGCAAAATTCCACGCAAAAATAACTCCATAATCTGGTTTGTCTTCTAAAAGTTTTTCATCACCCACTATAGGGATATGCATTCCTGGAGTGTATAATCCCCTCTTTATCAGGGATTTCTCAGTCATATAATCAATTAAATCTGTGTTAATTTTGCAATAGTTCAATAGTGTATTTCCCTTTGCGGGAGAGCTAATTCCAACTATTTTTTTACCCTGCTTTTTTAATTCTCTCAATAAGTTTAAAAAATCTTTTTTATGTTGTTCGACTTTTTTTGCAAATTTGTCCAGAGTTTCTTTTTCATAAATCTTTTTATTTTGTTCTAAATCTAAAAGTTCCTGGACATTTTGGGAGACTTTTCTTTGCCCGTTTCTGCATACAAAAACCCGTATGGATTTTCCGTGTATCTCATATCTTTCCACATCAAAAACTTCCATATCATATCTTTTGAAAAAATTAACCAACGGTTTTATTGAAAGATACTCTAAATGGTCAAGATAAATTGTGTCGTATTCCATATCCTCAATCAAATCTACAAAATAAGGTGCTTCAATTATAAATACTCCGTCTTCATCCAACATAATTTTTACACTTTGCATTAATTCCTCTTTATCATCAATATGTGCAAATACATTGGTGGCAGCAATTATTTTTGCCTTTCCTCTCTCAGAAACAACTTTTAAGGCAACTTCTTGATTTACAAATTCTTGTAAGGTTTCAATTCCTCTCTCATTGGCGATTTTAACTATTTTTGGAGCGGGGTCAATTCCTAAAATCCTCATATTCCTTATCTTGAAACCTTCTAAAAGCACACCAACATTGCTTCCAAAGTCAATCACAAAAGAACCCGGGCTTAAATTGAATTTATCGCATATTGAATCTGCCATCTCATGGAAATGTTTTCTTCCTGTTTCAGTTATAGAAGATTCATACCTATACTTTTCTCCATACATTAAAACTGGATTTACAGCATAACCTAGCTGGGCAAGCCCACAATTCTGGCATTGATAAACCGTTAGAGGGAATTGAAGTTCAGGTTCTGAGAGTTCCTCTTTTGTTAGAATTGCATCAGATGGCGGTGCAAATCCCAAGTCTAGAAATTTGTAAATATTTTCACTATTGCACATTCTGCAGTTTTTTAATATTCGTCCGTAATGCATTTTTTCTCCGTAAAATTTGTATAAAACTATCAATAGAGAGCCTTTTTTAAGATTTTCTATAAAAAATCCTATAGATAGAAAGTATCAAAAAAATATTATTCATCCAAACCAATATCCCAATTTATATGGAATCCCTCTTAGAATTCGTAAGATAAAGCTTTTAATGCTCCATTTTAAATGTTTGAATTTAACTCTTCTAAAACTATCTTTTTTTGTTATTAATTCTCTATAAAGTCCGGTTTTGTAAAAATCTTTTGTTGTCTTTCCCCATCTCCATTGTTTCTTAAATAATGCTTTTAAACTATCTGGCTCTATGTGTTCGACTGCATTTTCAATCATCCCATTCCTTTTTGTGAGTTGTCTAAATTCATACCAAGCAACTATATGATCTTGAGCGGCACATATGTTTATGTACTTTTTAGGTATCTTATTGTATGCTTTTATAAGCAAGTCTCTTCTAAAAAACCTTGACAAAACAATATCTTCATCCGGTTTCCAATAGGTTTGAACAAGCATCCTGTCTGCATCATATAATGAAGGCAACCACTTTTTTCTGTTATATGCTCTCTCCCAAAACCATAAACTGTCGTAATCTTTCATTTTATTAACCGCTCTTTCAATTGCAGTCTTCTCTAACATTTGATCAGAATCTAGCAATAGAACATATTTTCCCCTGCTTGCCTTCGCTCCTGCAATTCTTGCTTCTAGAAGTTTTCCTTTACACCGAATAATTCTTGCCTTGTATTTCTTTGCAATTTCTATAGTTTTGTCCTTGCTATAACTATCTATTATTATTATCTCTATATTTTTGTAAGACTGCTGTTTAACAAGATTGAGGCATTGTCCTAATGTTTTTTCAGAGTTATAGGTGGGGATTGTAACAGAGACTAATTCTTTGTTTTTACTTTTCATGTTTTTTCTACCATTGTAGGTTCTTACGACATGTGTATCTTCACATGGAGTTGTTTCTAAGAACCCCATTTTCATGTAAATACTTCTCCAAGCTTCTTTTTAAAAATTTGTGGGCTTAGTTCTTTTACATTTATTTTTGTTGGTGTAATTTTCGATTGCATAAACTTCTTCAGAGAGATTACTATATTTTTAATAAATATTTTTTCATCTTCTACTTCTTTAATAGGATAATATTGTGCTATGTTTTTTATTAAATCAACATACCCTCCTCTATCAACGGCAATAATTGGTTTTCCTGCTGCTAATGCTTCAAAAGGGACAATTCCAAAGTCCTCCAAAAAAGGAATAAATATAACTGCCTTGGATTTTTCATATAATTTTAATATTTCTTCATTATCTAATCCTTCCTTTACATCGACATTTTTAACATTCCCTGCAAGTTTTTTTATATATTTAAAATATTTTTTATTCTCCAAACCCCCGGATAAAATTAATTTTTCATGGGGATATTCTTTAGAAAATTCTATCCAAGCCTTTATGAGCAAATCCTGTCTTTTTGGAGAATTGAAACGAGATATGTACAAAAAGTAATTTCCTTTGTTTAAGGGGAGTTTAAGGAAATTATTCAAATCAACAGGTACATAAATTACTCTTGGTTCTTTATTTTTTAAAAGTCCTTGTTTTTCAGCTCTTTTTAGCCCCTCTTTTGATATAAATATCGGAAAATCAATTCTTCTCCAAGCTATTCTCTCAAAAATTCTATAAACTTTTACAGAGAAGAGGTATATGGCTTTTGAAAATATGTTTTTATATCTATTTTTCATATTCCATTCTACAATTTCTGGATAGGCATCTCTAAGAATTGTATTTATATACCCGATAGTCTTTCCTTTCTTATAATTTCTAAATGTAATAAATTCCCCCGTTCCAGAAGTATAAACTAAAAAATAATCATAATCCTCAAGAGGTATTTTAGAAAAAATGCTAAGGGGGAGGAATAATCCTCTTAAAAGTTTCATCTTAGAAATCTTCCTCATTATTTTTGGGCCCATTACATTAATTTTGAATTCTTTAAATTCTTTAAAAGAGTTTTTTTCATCATAAACCCAAGTATATAAATCAAATTTAAATTCTTTAATTTTCATAATTTCAAGCAATACTTTCTCCGCCCCCCCTTTGCTCTTTATCCAAGGAAAAAATAGTGCTATCTTAAGCTTTTTTTCTTTCAATTTCATTTTACAAAAGTTATGTTATCCAATTCAGCAAACTCTCCAGAAGTCATAGAGAATTCTTGTCTTGCAATTATATTTTTAGGAGGAGTAACTTTCCATATCTTAAGTGGGCCTCTGATTCCATTAAAATAAAAGAACTCATTCAAATCTTTATTACTATACATTTCAATATAGGTTTCCAAAGAATCTGGTTCAGAATGAGCTAATTCAACCCCTTCATACTTCTTTAATGGGTCATTCATTAAATATAATTGTGCAATCAGACTGTCTGAAGCTTTTGGGGAAAGATACATTAAGGCCCCTTTTTCATCTATCTGAATCCCAGTGTTAGTTTGTTTTATTTGAGGAATTATATATATTAAAGAATTAGTTCCGTTTTTAAAATCATAGAGTGTTCCATTGTAATAAAGATATCTAATTGGTAAATTTATTTGGTTTCCATTGTAGATATATGCAGCAAAAGGTTGTTGAAATTTATTATTTTCTTCTTCTACAATTATTCCACCTAAACCAGAATTTTGCATTGGAATGAAAACAGTTGTTTTATTTTCTTGCTCGTATATTATATCTTCATCTAATCCAAACCCTCCATTGTAAATTCTTATTGTCCCATTCTTTGTTTCTTGAATCTGATTTGGATTAGAAACCATTGCTGGGATAAA
>Ga0210018_1001057_pt1 | contig 14520 bp, 10 predicted proteins | sample CryGeyCG2014_010_2_FD_183967 | JGI IMG/M metagenome (GOLD analysis project Ga0210018, IMG submission 183967) | Groundwater microbial communities from aquifer - Crystal Geyser CG09_land_8/20/14_0.10 (SPAdes) (version 2) | ecosystem: Environmental > Aquatic > Deep subsurface > Groundwater | place...
GAGGGAATTTTGGGAACAATCAGGAGAATTTCTGTAGTTAGGAACTCTATCGGTAAATAAGTCAGGATGTAAACGGTCAACGCTATTGCTGCGGCCATCATTAAATTTGCTAATCCCAAGATTACTGTTGACTCTCGATACTGCCACACTACTTCTAATAAAGTGACTAACAAAAGGAAAACTAAAGCAATTCCCAAGGCCAAGAAAACAGCTTTAAACAAAAAAAGGCCAAACAGGAAAAGCAGACAGGAAACAGTAATGGCAGTATATTTATCCATGCATTATAAATTCGTTAATCCGTTAATTTTTTAATCCATTAATTTCCAGTAGAAATTTACTGGAAAAACTGCAAGTCGTCAATAAAAACCATATTTCCACCGCCTACAGTAATTCCCACTCCGCCGCTGGAAAAACTTTTATCATCAGCCTCTCCCAATTTAGTAAAATTTTTACCATCTTGGGAAAAATAGAAAACTATCTGAGAACCTTTCAAATCAGCCTTTAACCAATAAGTTTGATTTTTCCCTAAATTAAAACTGCTGATTTCCCCCTTGGCCAAATTTACAGTCTGAACTTTTTCTTCAAATGGACCAACTTTGTAAATCTGCCAACTATTGGTTCCCGCTCCATCCATCACTAAATAATAACCATAACCTGATTTATAATCTCCCCGCAGGAAAAAACCAAAAGCTCCATTTTTCAACGGTGTAAATTTAGCCTGAAAAGTATAGTCTTTACCCGAGCCCTTCCTGAGAGTTGCTCAATTATCGTTAAAATTTATTGCCAAAAGACTGGTTGTCTTTTCGTTCCTTTTGAGCGCCAAAAAATTCTCAGAATTTAGATTCCAGTCCTTAAGATAATCTTTCTCCTTTTCTGCCCACAAAGAGTCTAAATGAACAATGCTTCTGACTTTGGGCCGGGAAATAAGTTCAATTGTTACCTTATCAATCTCGGTTTCAGGAACAGTCTCGCCTCTTTTTTCCTTTTCAGATAAAAAAGAAGAGAAGCTTTCTTTGGACAAAACCAAAAAATTCCAACCACTTCCCAAATCTCTGATGGGAAACTTATAGTCCTTGTTTTTTCCCGAAAAAATTAAATTAAATTCTTCAATATAAGCCGGATCAGTCTCCAAATGAACTAAAAACTTAAAATTCAACACATCTTTAATATCAAAATTTTTCTTCAAACTGACGCTGGCTTTTTGATGATTAAAACTGCTTAAAAATAAAGAGGTTTCCCCTTCAAAATAAATGGAGAAATCAAAATCACCGTCGCCAAACCAGTTTTCATTGTTTTCAAAATTGGCAATATCAAAAGTAGCATCGGTTTTATCATTATAAGAGAGTCTGTATTGGTTTTCGCTTATGGGAATTTCGGCAACCACTGCTTTTGTTTCTTGTTTTTCCTTTTTCTGCGGCAGAAAACTAATTTCACCCTGTTGGTAGAAGTAATAGGTGGCGCCGCCGGCAATCAAAATCAAAACTAAAGCAACTGCCTTTTCCAAAATAATCTTTCTCATTAATTTTTTAATTCGTTAATTTTTTTAATTTTCTCAATTCCCAAATACCCCAAACACCCTAAAAGCGTTGCCAAAGATATTCCCAAACCAATGTAAAACAACCTCTGTGGTTGAAATTCAATAATCAATTCGTAATTTTCCTGTCCTCCCGCATCTTCTGGTTTAATATACCACGAATTGGCATAACCATTCACTAATAAATGTCTTTCCTTGGGAAGAGGTTTTTCACTCCAAGTCTCAAAAGTAGTTCTATCCAAGAAAATATTTTTATGTGTCCCCTCTTTTATCTCTCCGTCAAAATAACTCTCCACAATTTCTCCATAGTTTTGAGTTTTTAGTTCTGAGTATTGAGTTTTATTTATATACGCTTTCCACCCTTCGTGAAAACTTTCGCTAAATACCAAGGTATAAGGGTCAACTGCCCCTTCGATTTTAACCCGATATTTCGTCGGATTAATCTTCACAAAAGTTATTTTCGGCGTTATCCGCGCTCTCCGCTCCTCGTCCGCATTCTCCGCATCCATGCGAAGCATGAGTTCCGGTTGGTAAATTCTCTCCACTTCTAAGTTTTTTTCTTCTGCTACTGAAATCGATAAATGAATGCTGGCGCCGGCAACATCCGAAGAAGATTTAAAAAACCTTTCAAAATGCCTAAATTTATCGCCTGTAGATAGCAAATCAGTCCTGGCAGTTTCTCCGTTTTTCCCTTCGGCAACAAAAAAACTCCCTCCCTTAGGAGCTTTATAATCAAAACTGATTCTATAAATAGCATCCGGCCGATAATTCTGTATTTTCAAATTTTCATCAATCAGGTTTTCACTAACGCCGCTAAATGGCAAAGTTAATTCATTTGGGCCTTTTTCAAAATATTTTTCCTCTAGGCTTATCCAATCTCCATTAGTTAATGATAAATTCATTAATCCGTTAATATTTAATTCGTTCATATCTTTAATAAAGATTTTATATCCTCCTTCTTTAGGTATATCAAACTTATAAATCAGCTTTGAAAAATCCCGCTTGGGTTCCAATTCGGTAATTCTTTCTTCCAAATCATCAAAAACTTCTCTAATCTTATTTTTGATTTCTTCGTCAAGACTAGTCTGTTCAATCTTCCTCCTATGCGTCTCCAAATAAGCTCTCAATTTCATTATTTCTTTTATTTCTCTATTTTTATGTTTCTCTGTCTCTTTTATCGCCCCCATCATCTCCTTTTTATAATTCGTTAATAAATAATCAGTTAATCCGTTAATATTTTTAACCCCGAATTTCTCCAATTCCGCGATTCTCTTTGAGGCATAAAGCAAATGCTTTGCAAACAATTTTTCCGGTTCTTTTCTAACTTTCCATTTATCAAACTCTTCGCTTCTCAAGATTAAAGAATAAACAAAATCCCCCGGTTTCCAGCGAACATTAGGCAAAGGCATACTTAGAGGCTCGCCAGTTTCTTCCTTACCAATTCTATTTACTAACTTTCCTTTAACAAAAACTTGATCCGCCCTCTCTTTTACTTCGTCAATTTTTGAATTCGTCTGCTCGTCGATCTCTTTAAGATATATCCCTGGTCTTGTCTGATAATCTCCAAAACTGATAATTTCAGGTAAGCTTTCTATATCTCCATGTGAATAAACTATCTTTTGAGGAATATAAAGGTGAGGAAGAAAAGATTCTTCAGAAAGCCCATAAAAATCAAGATTTCCTAAGGACTTATCTTTAAAAAGATATTTTTCCGAAGAGAGCGCTCGTTGTAAGTGAGTAGGAGAAAAAAGAAAAGGATCATCCGGAGATATGAGTTCCCATTCAACATCATTTCTCTGAAGTATATACCTAATATTCAACACTTGAAGCAGTGTTTTAACGTCGAGGCTACCTGTTTTAAAATTAAGAATTTTGTCATAAATAGCATTAGCCAGAGTCGTAGACAATTTTATCCCCACAGATGCCCCCAATCCAGCCCTTTCTTCAATTAAAGGTTGATGGATCAAGTAGGGGACAATATCCGCTGAACCATATCCCCATTTGTAGTTCAAACCACAATAATAACCTTCTGGGTTTTTCGGGAGAACCAAAATTCGAAAATCTCCTTTTTGATTATTAAACCAATTCCCTGTTTTAAACCAATAATCCGGAATCTCTACGTGACTCGATTTCATCCATCCCCGCTGGGAAAATATTAAGTCTCCTGTCAAAATCGGCCAAGAACTGATCAGAATCACCAAAACAACTCCGATTAAATAAAACCTAGCAAGATTGCTACCTTTGTGTTTCTTAATAAAATCAAAAATATTTGAGGTTGAAAAACCTATCAGAATGGCAAATGAAATTGCTGTAATGGCAGTAAATTTGGAAAAAGGTTCTCTGAAAATCCAAAATCCCGGAAGACGGAAAAGCAGGTTGTTAATCGGGGCGGCACTACCGCTGCCATTGGCCAATAATATTCCCAACACTGCCATGATTAAAAAATAAAGAGTTTTACTCTTCGGTTTGAAAAACGTCGAAACAAAAGCCATTAAGGGAATAGGGAACGTTAAAATAATTAAAGATGGATTTTTATAATAATGAGCAAACGGGAAATAATCTGATCCCAAAGAACCAGAAAAAAAAGCCCAAGAGCCAAGCAACCGAAAGTTTTCTAAAAGGAAAGATCTTCCAAAACCAGAACTAACAACTGCTTCAGCCAGATCCCCAGAGTGGAACAAGACATTTATAAGGAAAGGATAAAACCACCAAAGATTGAGGAGAAAGTACCAAATGCCAATTTTAAAGATAAAGATTAAGCTAAAAACCACGTCTTTCCTGGGATTGGTAACAAGATAAAAAAGATAATAAGTGAAGAGCATAATTCCCAGAATCGCATAGATGGGAGGATTCCCTATTGCGGCACAGATTAACAAGGAGGAAAGGGCAACCAAAACTGCATACCGGGAGGAGTTTTCTCTCTCATCCAAACCTTTAATATACAAACCAAGGATAAGGGGAAGGGCTCCATATAAAAGAGGGGTAGCTACTATTGGCGTCATTACCACTACATAGACATTAAACATGTAAAAGAGAGGGGCGACGAAAAGTAAAACAGGGTTAGCCTTTTTGAATACAACAGAAACAAGATAGTACATCGAGACGCCCGATAAAGTAAAAACAAAGATAAACCACAACTTATTAATTAGCAAAAGAGACGATCCTAGGGATTTAAGCAAAGCCCAGAAACCAAACCAAGGAAAAATTGCGAATTGATGAGGATTGACCTCTCCACCATAAAGGTATGGATACCACGTATAAAGAAAAGACCCAATAAATTTCCCTGCGGCTGGATCAAGCGGGATAGGAAGATCTCCCCCCGCAATAAGCAAATTATTTTTAAACCACCTAAGTGGCACCAAGCCTACTGCCAATATTAGTAATAGAGGTAATTTTCTTTGGAAAAAACTAAATAATTTTTTCATGAAGATCCCGTGTCGGGCCTTATTTCTTTTTTAACCTCGCCAAAGCTTCAAAAAATTTTATCTGAACTTTAGATTCTCTAAGATACACCAAATCCCATTTGGGATAGAGCGGATAATCTTCGGTCCTAATATGAACATCTTCAAAGGCAACGTAAGAATCCTTAAACTCTTTGAAATAAAAATACCCTTTTGGTTTTGTCAACCTTTCTATCTGCCTAAAATAATATTTTATCTGATCCAATCGCATTTCATGAAGAGAAGAGATATTAATAAAGAGATCAATAATGTTATTAGGTAAGAGTTCTATCTGATTAGGCAAGAAAAAAAGAATTTTAGATTTTTCAAATTCTTCTTTAATTTCGGAAAAACTATTAAAGGGTCTAAAATTAAAAATCTTTTCTTGTGGGAAAAGCTCCGAAAGATATTTTTCGGCAATAACTAGAGCTGGAGGAATATCAATAACCAGATATTTCTTCAGATTAGGTAATAGTCTAACAAAAACAACTGCGTCTCGACCACACCCGGCACCAAGATCGGCGACAGTTCTAATATCGTTTTTGCTAACATTTTTGTCAAATATTGATTTGAATTCCAATATGGAATTGGCAATATCTTGAGATATTAATTTGTTTTTATAGAAAATTTTTGGAGGATTGCCAAGAGAAGGTTCTTTAAAACCGACTAATAATTTATCTTTATCAACTTTTTCGGTATAAAACCATAAAAGGTAAGTAATAAAGTTGAAACTGGCCGAATCAATCCAATTAAAACCATAATGTGTAGGCATGACTAAGCTTTTATATAAAGCAGTTATTGTTGTGATTGGGCTTAGATGGGTAATCAAGAATAATATTTGGGTATTCATTAAATACAATGGAACATAGGCAAAATAGTGACGGACTAGGGTCCTTTTAAAGTTTTCATAACCAAACTGGTTTAATTCTTTGAAATTGCGATTTATCAGGTCTTGCCAAAGTTTGGAAGGCTGGACCTCTTTACATCCCTTAGATAAACAGTCAAACATGTCCTCAACTCTTTTTAAAACCTCTTTGGTGTCATTGGTAAATTGGACATTAGGAGATGGTCTTTTTTTTCCGTTGTTCAAATGTAAAAACAATTCTTTAACTTTTGAATTGATAATTCTCATAATAAGAGAAAAATCTGTAAAAACTACCTTTCTATAAAACAAAAAGTTTTGCCAAAAAGCAAGTTTCTGCATTTTAAATATCAACCCCAGGTATTCTTTGCTATTTTTGTATTTGGTGTTTAAAAAGATTCGATTTTTGATCAATGAAGGGTTCTCTTTTCTAAAAAAATCTGAGAGCCTAAGAAGTGGTAATTGAACAAATAATTTACTAAAATCCATTTCATTTGATACTAGACCTTCTTTTTCTGCCAATCTCCATGTTTCCACTCCTGGAAAAGGAGTTAAAAAATAAATTTGAGTATTATCCAAAGGATATTTTTTCATAAAGTCATAAGTCTTTTTTAAATCTGTTATTGTTTCTCCAGGAGTTCCGGTTATAAATCCGCTGCTGGTTGTAATCCCGTATTTGCGGCATAATTTTACTGTCCTCCGATTATCAGCAACGGTGACGGAATATTTTTTCAAATAACCCAGAATTCTTTCCGACCCAGTCTCAAAACCAAAAATCAATCGTTTAACATTCATCTTCTTCAAAACTCGGCAAATTCTTTCGTTAATTAAATTAGCCCGAGCATAACCAAAAAAGGTCAATTTTTTATCAAGACCTTCTTTTTTTATTAGGGAGACCATTTTCTCCACTCTTTCTTCTGAAGCAATAAATAGGTCATCCCAAAACATAATTCCATCAACCTTGTATTCTTCTAAGAGCATTTTAATCTCGCCTATTACATATTCAGGAGAGTGGAAACGAACACCACCCCATTGTGCTGGCGAGCCACAATAAACACAATGGTACGGACATCCCCTCGAAGTCATCAAGGTCGCCAATCTCTTTACGCCAAAAAGATTAAGTTGATCTTTAAGATAATATTCGTTCATTGGTGTTAAATCACGAGCCGGGTAAGGTAACTCATCAATATTTTTTATTTGCTCACGCTTCTCTGTTTTCATAATTTTGTCTCTGTTATGATAGATTAACCCCTTGATTTTTTTGAGACTTTTTTTAGGAAAATTACCTCTTTCTTTAAATAATTCCAAAAGTTCCTTAAAAGTTATTTCGCCTTCGCCTACCACACCTAAGTCAAAACTCTGGTCTAAAGATTCAGGCATGGCAGTAATATGAACACCTCCAAGAATGAAAGGTGTTTTTTTAAATTTTTTTCTCAAAATTTTAACTTGCTTAAGCGTTTTTGTATAAGCAAAGGTGTCACTGGTAAATCCAATTACGTCAGGATTAAAATTAACAATATCTTTTAATGGATCTGCGCCTTCAATAATGCCGATTTCTATATCTGATATTTCCTTCCTAATATAGGCAGCTAAAGAGGTTAAACCGAAATGAGGGGTTTGTGCAGGATATTGCCAGAAATTAACCAAAGCTAATCGTATTTTATTTTTTTTCATTTTTCTTAAATGAATAAATTTATTTCCTTTGAAAAACAGGTATCCCTACTATTCTAAAGGCAAAAAGTTTCCCACTGCCAAAATACATTTTCTTCATCAGTTGTTTATCAGATATTACCCGACTTTTTTGTATTTTCGTCCTCTCTTTAAATGTGTTTCCTAAATTAACAAGATTCCATATATAAGCCTTTAAATAAAGATAAACTACTTTAAATTTAAACATTACTAAATAAATCAAAATTTCTATTAAATTAACAAAAAAGTAAAAAGGAATGATAAATAAAAGAGTTAATGTTTGGTAGTTTTTTAAAAGGGTTCTGATATTATTTCTCTCGGAATAATAACGCCTTAGATAACTTGATCGATATCTTCCTTTATGTATCTCGCCACTGGCAACCCCACCACCAACATGATAAACGACGGCCTCTGGAAAAGCTTTAACTTCATATCCTAAAAGCTGGGCTCTCCAAGCTAAATCAATGTCTTCATGAAACATAAAATACTGTAAGTCAAACCCCCCTAACTCTTCAAAAAGTTTTTTTCTTATCATTAAAGCCGAACCCTCTATATAAAAAACCTTACTCCAAACAATTGGATAGCCAAAAATGTCGACCCCAATACCCGTATGAAAATGTCTTTCCTTGTCATAGCTCATTATTTTACATCCGCAGATTCCAATCTTTTGATTTTCTTCCATTCTTTTAACCAATTCTGAAATCGCATTCGAATCAATCTCTGTGTCATTGTTTAAAAAGAAAAGATACTTTCCTTTTGCCCCTTTTGCCGCTTTGATATTAGCAACGGCAAAACCAAGGTTTTCTTTATTCTCCACGATTATAACTTTCTGGAAATTTTTCTTTACATACTCCACACTCTCGTCATTTGAGGCATTATCTACAAAAATAACTTCCAAATTCTGATATTTTAAGTTTTTAATCGAATCAAAGAATTTTTTTAAAAATTTCTTCCCGTTATAGTTCACCGTGATTATTGAAACTTTTGATTGCATAATGGCACAGATCTCTTTTTCTCTAGCTAATAAAATTTATAATACCATTTTAAGAGCAAATTTGTTTTCATGAAGTGTAAAGTGCTTTTAATAAGTCCGCCGTAAACACCTCCCCTTTTGTTTAAAAGATTGATTAAAAACTTAAGACTAATATTAAGTAACATCGGCGGCTTAATAGGAAGCAAATAAACTTTGTGCTTGATCACCCAATTGGTAAAAGATTTAGGCAAAATCGGTAGAAGCATAAAGAAAAATTGAAAATTGGCATAAATTCTCTCCGAGGTAAAAGTATCTTTATTCCCTAAACCAATCACTAAAGAAGTGGAAGTTAAACCTTCCTCTATTTGAGCAACCATCTCTTTTTTTATAATCCCCGCTTTCACCGCCGTCTTGATAATTGCTGTCCGAGGAAAATACTGAAGCCAATAAGAATTAATTACCGAGGGCCTGATTTGATTATAAAGCCGAAGAGCTTCCTCCTGCTCTTTTATTCCTTCTCCGGGAATGCTAAAAATGTGGTCAACTGAAAATTTAAGTCCATATTTGTGGCAAAGACGAGAGGCTCTAATAATATCTTCATTTGTTTCAAATCGCTTAAGAACCTCTCGCCTGGTTTCCTCGGAAGCACTTTGGATACCAAAAAGAAGAAAGTAGCAACCGGAATTTACTAAAAGTTTAACCATTGGTTCGGTCATGAAAAGGGGGTGGGTAATCATCTCGTAGGGCAATCCAACTCGTTTCTTGTAATCACCGGCAAATTCTTCTAACCATTTGTAATCCTGTGCAAAAACATCATCGAGAAAAGTAATCTTTTTAATAGAAAATTTTTCTTTTGCCCACGCCAATTCATCAACCATATTTTTAGGGCTTCTTTTTCTGATTGATTTACCCAAACCCTGATAAACCTTGTGCAAAACATTATTGCCGCAATAAGTACACGAGAAAGGACAGCCCCTGCTTGAGAGAGCGGAATAATCATCTTTTACAAATACAGGGTAAACATCATAAAACAGATTTTTGTCAGGAAAAGGCAAGCTATCCAAATTCTCAATTAACTTACGACAAGAATTTTTTATTACTCTTCTACCCCTTCTAAACCAGATGTTCTTAATATTATTTACTTCTTGTCCTTTCCCTAGCGCCTGCAAAAGTTCGTCTAAAGCATACTCCCCCTCTCCGACACACACCATATCTACGGATTTCTCCTTGATAACCAATTCGGGAACAGAAGTAGGATGGACTCCGCCAAAAACGATTGGAGCTTTTTGCCCACTTTTTTTAATCGCCCTTGCTAATTCCAAAGAATATTGATAGTTAAAAGTAAAGACTGAAAAGCCTATTAAATCGGGCTTCTCTTCATTTATTTGTTTGACTATTTCTTTGGAGATGTCAAAAACACCTGCCAATCTCTTAAAATTAAAGGCTTCTGTGGCAAAAAGCCTCGGGTCAAAAACCATTTCTACCACATGACCCCTTTCCTTCAAAAAGCTCGAAAGAAACTCTATAGCAATATTTTCAGTAGCTACTGCTACAAAAACAATTTTCATCGTCCTATTTCTTGCTAACATAGGGTTTCCTGCTGGAAACTCCTTTCAATATTAAGGCGAATAGGTCTTTAACATCGATTGATAATTTTTTTGGGGATAAAAAATCTTCCTCGAGTTTTTTAAATAAAGTTTTGGAATTTATGTAAAACTTTCGGTTAATTTCTCTCATTAAAGCATAAACATATTCTCGAGAGACTTTTTCGGAAACGAAAACAGGGTAATTGCCCACATATCCCTCACCCAATTCTTTCCGGGCAAATTTGTCAATTATTTCCTCATTAATAATACCCCGTCGTTTAGCAATCTCATAAAGTTTTGATCCCGGAAATGGTGTAGGAATTGACAAACCGAGTAAATCTACTCCAGAGCCTAAAACCATTTTTTTGGTTTGCTCCATTTGTTTTTTACTTTCACCAGGATGCCCAATCATAAAATAGCCACCAAATTTAATATCGTATCTTTTACACAAGGCAATTACTTTGTAAATCTGTTTGTTTGCAAATTGACCCTTTTTAACAATCTCCCTGCGAATCTTTTCGTTTCCTGCTTCTATCCCAAAATGAATAAGACTACAACCTGCCCCTTTCATTGCACAAAGTAACTCTTCATCCACGAGGTCAATCCTGGCATTACATCGCCAATCCAGTTTTAATCCTTCTTTTTTAACCGCTTCACAAAACCCTAAAACACATTCTTTATTTAGGTTAAAAGTGTCATCTTGAAAATCAATTCTACCATGACAATATTTGTAAACAGATTTTATTTCCTCAATCATATTTTTAGCCGATCGGTATCTTACTGTTTTGGCGATCGCTGGCCTACTACAGTAATAGCATTGATATGGACATCCTCGGGAGAACATCATTGATTCGCGCTGACTGTATTTCTTCCGATGGATAAGGGATCTATCAGGAAAAGGGATTGAATCAAGATCAACAATTGCTTCTCCAACCTGCAGTCTGGCAATCTTTCTCCCCCTTACTAGAGCCTTTATTGTTTCTAAAAAAGTCTTTTCCGCTTCTCCGGTGATGGCGTAATCAAAATAGTCAGGAAAACGGTTAATAAAATCTGGGTCGGCACTCACATGAGGGCCACCTAAAAAAATTTTAATTTTGTCGTTTAATTTCTCCTTTAAAAATTTTGCCAACTCAACTGCTCCTTGAAGCTGGGGAGTCATCGCGGAAATTCCTACCACAAATATTTTATCTTGTTTTATCCTTTTAAAAATTTCTTCCAAGGGGAGTTTCTCGGCTGCCACATCAATGATTGTTGCTTTTACCTTTTTAGTATATTTATTCAAGTAAGATGCTAAATATAAAAGACCTAATGGAGGGACAGAAACATCGAGAGAATTTGGTATTCCTTCAGAAAAAAATAAAGGAGGATTGATTAAAATAATTTTTTGTGTTTTTCCCGACATGTCTAAAAATTAACTAATCTTTTTAACTGCCAACAGTTCAAAACCTACTTTCGGGAAATAATAGCTTACTATCTGAAGCAGGCTATTCAAAATGTAAAAAAGTTTTTTTGGCTCAAAACGAATATTGGCATAAAGATTGTTTTCTGACTCCGAAACCATACTTTCAACCTGGCTCTCTCTCGAATAGAGAACTTTCATCCCCGCTAGACCATGACAGACAAAACCTCTTTTAAGAAAGTCCTCAACTACCCAACCCGAACGGTGTTTCTGCCATGAATTCTTATCAACATTATCCATGGGGAAATAACCGTTCGGAGTAGAAACGACTACTTTCTTTCTGGCCCACTTGCTGGCATTTTTCAAAGTTTTCTCTCCTAGTTCTCTTGGTAAATGTTCCAAGAACTCAATCATAATGACCGCGTCAAACGACTTTGGAGGAAAAGTCAAATCCTCAATTTTCTTCCCTAAATATTTCGTGTGGATCTTTCTTTTTTGCGATTGAAGCAAATAAGGCTTAAAGGCTTCAACTCCAACACTATATTTGACACCCTTACAATATTGAAGGGGCGAATAAGGACCACAACCAAGATCCAAAACAGTTTCACAATCAGAAAGTTCATTCTGTAAACAACTAACCGAAGTGTGAAAAATTTTAGCCAAAATCGGATTATGATAAATTTTGCCGATGGTACCTTTCATCGATAATTCATTTAATAAAAATAGCGTTAAGTTGAATTCCCATAGGGTTTTTCCCAATATCTTGCCTTTCTATCTGCCACCAATTTTTCTCATCTAATATTTTAAACTTATCTAAAATAATTTGAAGTAGTTTTTTTAAGTGGGCGTTATAGAAAAAATCCTTCAACTTAAAATCATCCTTTGCCATTTTCTTTCTTAATTCTTCAATGGAATAATGGCGCTTATGTCCAATTTGTATATCAAAATAGAGGTAAATCGGCCATAAAAAGGGCCACATCCGCCAATATGTATTTGGGACACAAACGTAAAAAGACCCTTTTTTCTTAAGAATGCCGGATATCTCTTCTATCACTTTCTCGTCATTCTCAAGATGTTCTAAAAGAGAGATTGCCGAAACAAAATCAAAAGTAGCCTCTTTGAAGGGCAAACTTTCTGCAGAACAAACAACAAAGCCGGTTAAGTCTTCTACTCCTTGTTTTTTGGCTAAGTTTTTGGCTCTCAACATTGCTTCCAAAGAAATATCCGCCCCAAAAGATAACCACCTATTTCTTTTCGCCGCTTCTATCACCGTATAGCCCGTTGCCCCGCAACCAATATCTAGGTATGTCTTAACTGCGCTCTTCTTAACCGAGGAAAAAATTCTTTCTATCATACTTAGCCGCCAATTCTCCAATTGATATTTTTCTCTTGAAAACTTTGAATAGTGTTCCTCAAACCACACCTTCTGTTTATTTTCCTGTTCATTAAAGTTTTCTTCCTTAATTAGGATCGGAATGCCTTCTACTACTGAAAAATTTGTTTTGCACTCCGGACAAAGGAGAGAATCTTTTTTTGATATCAGCTTAATATTGCCACAATATGGACACTTAAGAAATGGTAAAAGTTTACCGACTTTCATTTCTAAGAAATCTTTTCTAAAGAATATTTAAACTTAATCCAATTTAACCTTTTGGAATTGATATTATTTTTGTACCAATCAACCAAGGGAATTAACAAAAAGGGAGGCACAAATAAACATCCAAGGCTAAAGAACCAAAATGCTAGACTGATAATATTTTCAATGCGATATTTCAAAAGGTAAAAGATTTCTCTTAAAAAATATTTGAAACGGGCATAATTTCTAAGTTGCACCAGCCCAACATAATTCGTTGCCACAAAATTTTTTATCATAAATGTCTTAAATTTTTTAAACTTGTTTTCATAAAAAACATTATCAAACATTTCCTTCCAGCTTTTCATCGGAGATTTTTCATATATTGAGGAAAGACTTCTGGTTTGGCTGGAACTAATTCTTACCGCGATATTATAGTCTTTCAAAAAAACAGCCGGATGTTTTTTGAAAATTGAAGCAAAGGGATAAACATGGCAAGGGAATATGTCTTTATGGAAAGGAAGGTCCATATATTTGACTCTATAAGCCAAACCGCTTAACTGATCCAAAGTTTCAAACATCCTGATAACTTTTGCCGGATCATCGTCTATTTTTACAATTTCATCTTTGTTGGGATTAAGTTGTTTCTTTGCCCTAACTGGTTTTTCAATTTCTTCATCAAACCAAAAATAGGGCCTAGTTACAATTCCAATATCTTCTGATCTTCCAAACGCTTTCGCCGTATTTAACAACGCCCCTTCACCCAAAATATCATCCTGTCCCATGAGATAAAGAATATCTCCCGTAGCTTTTTGTCGACATTCTTCAATATTTCTCGAGTATCCCAAATTTTTTTCATTTTTGTAATATTTTATTCTTTTATCCTTAAACGATTTTACTACTTCTTCGATATTGTCCTTCGAACAATCATTAACCATAATCAAATCGAAATTTGAAAAACTTTGACTAAGTATACTTCTAATAGTTGGCGAGATTACTTTCGCACCATTGTATACCGGCATGCAGATACTAAAACGCATTTTTAAGCCATTTTTTTTCATCTTCTCATCCCCAATTATAACTTATTTTAAAAAAGGTGGATATATTTTTATTCTTTATATTAAGAGAACAAATATGTAAGGCCAACAATGAATCTAAGGGCAAACATCCCGGCAACTAATATCGGATGAGCCAATAATTTTTTCCACTTACCATTTTCAATAAATACTCCAAGGTATCGATACCCTGGGCCAAATTGTTTTTTGATATCTAGATCGTCTTTGCCCCATTTTCTAATATAGATAGCAAAACTTTTAGTGTAATATTTTTTCTTTTTGAAATATTTTTTTAGGTTAAATTTTGCCTCATTGTGATAAATTAAGGCGCTGGAGCTTATCTTTGCTAAACATTTAGCAAAATTCGTTTCGTGATAACCAAAATCAACCAATCTATTATTAAGTTTGG
>Ga0210018_1001064_pt1 | contig 14490 bp, 15 predicted proteins | sample CryGeyCG2014_010_2_FD_183967 | JGI IMG/M metagenome (GOLD analysis project Ga0210018, IMG submission 183967) | Groundwater microbial communities from aquifer - Crystal Geyser CG09_land_8/20/14_0.10 (SPAdes) (version 2) | ecosystem: Environmental > Aquatic > Deep subsurface > Groundwater | place...
CTTCGTGGCCGAATAAAACCAAACCCGCTTCATAAATATCAAAAATTTCGTAATCATATCGCGCTCTTCTGTTGATAACTAGGTTTTTCATAATCTTGCTTATATTTTAGCATATTCGGATTATTTTAGAATACCATTGTTTAATTTTAGCTTTGTCTCAATTTTTGCTAAAAACCCTTGACAAATTTTGAGAAGTATGCTATACTATTGGCGACAATAAAGAAGCCAGAAAACAACAGTTTAAAATAAGATTTTCCAAGAAGTGCTAAAAACCCTTGACAAAATTATCTGAATATGTTATACTATGGGCGATACTGAAAATGGCATTTTAAAAACAAAATATAAATTTATTTATGAGGAGAGAGCTTATGAATAATCACGCTTTAAAAAGCGGCTCTTTCCGAGCCGCTTTTTTGTAGGCCTGCCTTCGCCAAGGCTACGGCAGGTAAAGAGAACGATGTAGAGGAGAGAGTGCCCGCGAGGTATCAAGTAATAATATTTAGGCCTGTCAGCCGGCAAAAATCCTCGTCTGCATCGTTCTCTCTGAAGAAAAGAGGAGAGAGTAAATTAAAATAAACAAAGTGTTCTTTCGTGGCAGATAATAATGGCCAAGACACTTAAAATAAATTCGGCCTAGTGGAGGGGTTTTTGAAAGAACAGCCTTTCTGCGCTGCGAGTAAGCCGCGTGCAGATGCCAAAAGAGAGAGTTTGGCTAATGCCAGCTGAAAGCTAATCTGCTAGCTCTTGCAAAAAAATAGCAATGAGTGACCAGGGATTAGATTTAACCCATTTAGTCCCTGGGATTCTCCTTGTCAGAGGAGAGCATTTTAAAAATTTTTTGGGAGGAGGTGGGCCGGATGGCCCAGCCAAGAACTTCTCGGCCGGGTCATTTGGCCGAGGCGAAATTAGTTGAGTTTTTTGGAAGTCTGCCCGGGGTTGAATCCGCGGAGATTTCCGGTGACTTAGAGGATAAGATTGATAAAATCGATATCCTCCTGCGGCTGAAAGGGGATTATTTTCCTCTGAAGCTGCAAGTTACCGGCAATCCCAGGAAAAGTCCCCGGGGGCTTCCGAAAGATGTTATTTTTTTCCGGTTTGATCTGGAGGAGGTGCTGTATCGCGGCGTTTCTAAGGCGCTGGCAATGCAGTGCCTCCAAAAGATCATAAGCTGGCTCAAGTTTAATGAGCCAGAAAGACTCCAGGGGCTTCTGGCTTATTGGAGTCTTTAGGGGAGATGATAGTGTCAAAAAAACAGAGGAGTAAGAGTTCGCATTTGCTCTTACTCCTCGCTAATTACTCTTTGATGAAAGACGGCACAAGTTTATATTCATGGCCATCTTTATCAACTAGAATTACTTCATCGTCCTTATCAATCATTTTCTTAAAAGGCGAATTTGGATCAGATTTGATTTTCTTCAAGATTTGTTTTTTAAGAAAATGCCATTTGTCTTGATTTTTGCGAGGCATTTTGAACCACCTCCAGTTGTTTGAAAAAACAATAACATACGATAACTATGATGTCAATTCTTGACAAAAATAATAAAGTGTGCTATTATAATAGCGCTTGAACATTGGCATTGGAGAGAGTTCCGCCTTCGTCCACCTGCGGTGGACTACGGCGGATAAATTGGGAAGGAGAGCGAGGAGATTGCTCTTTTGAGTTGTCTTCTCACTCGCCTTCCTAAGAAAAGTCCTCTCCTTCAAAACAGAGGACTTTTTTAATCGGAAGGAGAAAATTAAAAATAAAAAAAGAGGGGGTGCGGCGATGAAAGTCGTACTCGGAGGCCCTCCGAAGTCAGGCAAGTCCTGTCTTCGCGAGGGACTCAAACAAGCGATACGACGGATTCCGGGCGCGCCGTATCCCTATGTGATTACTGCTTGCCCGGACGGCGAGGGCGCTTGGTTCCAGGAAACTGTTAATCGGTCGCCCGAGGATGCCCGCGAGATGAAAGAGGAATACAAAGAAGATCTCGGCGGGTTCACTCCTGAATTTGTCAAGCGGGTGGCAGATTCAGTCGCCAATTGTAATCTTCCGCTCACGCTGGTTGATATTGGCGGCAGAACTAGCGTGGAGAATAAGCAAATTTGTGCCGCTGCGACTCATGCTGTCCTCTTGGCGGGCGATATGAGTCGTCTTCCCGAGTGGCGTGAATTTTGCGCTGAACTCGGGCTCCGGGTGGTAGCGGAGATATATTCTGACTACCACGGCCAGGAAGATACTGTCCAAGGTGTGGGCCCGGACAATGTCTTTCGTGGCTCGGTTCACTACCTCGAAAGAGGCGAACCGGTCCACGAGCGACCCTGCGTGGTCGCGCTCGCTCACCTCCTCATGAAGTTGGCCGCTCAAGAGGAGTAAAAATCTAGGCCGAAAGGAGGTAGCAAAATGGCTACCTACAATATAAAGAAAGACGCAGAGGTCCTCCGTGTTTCATTCGGGGACCCGGCGCAAAATGACCAAATCGTTCGGGACGCAGTAGCGCGTCTAGATGAGATGGTCAAGTCAGGCGAGCTTGCTGGTGGCTCCCTGATTAAAATTAACGGGCCAGCTAGTCTGCCCGTGGCGGTGGCGATCGCTCATGCGGTCAGCCACCTCTATGAGGCGGTGGCCGTGTTTGACCCGAAACTCGGTAAATACGTTGTTTCGGTGTCGCACGGCGACACTTATCGCCCGGGCGACTTGATCGACTAGTCGATCTCCCAATCACATAAAGAGGGTACGTGATTGGGCAAGGGTTAACCCTCAAAAAAGTGTTTCTGGCGACAAGCATAAAAAAACTTGTCGCCTGATTTTCCCAGCTCGTTATTAGCTCGGAGTTAAGAGTTAGGGGTTTTACTCCTAACTACCAACTCCAAACTACCAACTAATAATGGGTTGAGAATAATCAGAAAAGTTCTTTGAAAAATAAGTTAAATTGCTGGTTTGATTTTAAGTTCAGGAATATTTCGAAAGTGTTTGATGTTGCGGGTCAGTAAAGTGAGATTATTAAGTAGACAAGAAGCGGCGATTAAAGCGTCTGGTATCTCGGTCTTGTTTTCTCTCTTGAGATCGCCAGCTTTGCCAGCAATTTCCAGCGTGATATCAACTACATAGCATTGAGATAGAATATTATTGATCATCTCTTGAATTCTTGGCCTAACAATGCTTGATCCTAAATGAAGCTCGAGATTAGTAATTGCCGAAAGATATATTTCTGTATTCGGATCAGAGAATAATTTATCAACAAGCTGGACGCTTGGCCGATGGGCTCGCAAACAATCAATAATGATATTAGTGTCAAGCAAGTATTTCATAAGTTATTTTCTTTAACCCTTTTGTTCCACTCTTGAGAAGCTATTTTTCTGATTTGGTTTTCATACTTCACCCCATCAAATGTTTTTGGCAAAATCCCCTTGGCTTTTTTTAAAGCTTGCAGCACAAACGGGCCATTAGCTAACCCCCTTTCTGTTTTGGGAATAAAAATAACTACTGCCTCTGTTGGGACAAGAGGAGGATGAATTTCAGGAATAACTACTCCATTTTGATAGATTGCTTTAGAAGTTAAAGTTGGCATATTATTTTGATTAATGTTTATTAAAAAGAGTATAACAAATTCAAAAAATATAGTCAAACAGCAATCTTGAGAATGATCAGAATTTCTTGCCTCCATTTGAGAAGATTAAAACTTAGTCTTTTGAGAAGGAGGTGAGAAAATTGAAATCAAAATTTGTTGATTCTGCTGGTTTGGAAGCCTTAGGAGCGGATTTGGAGGATGTTCTCCAGGGCGACCAAAAACAAGTTATCCAAAATGAGGATAACTTCAACTGGCTGGTTCAGCAGGCCGAAGCCTGGTATCTGGAGTATCATCACAGATTACCAGAACGCGAAGACCCGGACCACTTCAGCCGCTGGGGCCATAAAGAGCTTTTTGATCTGGTTTTTGCCTGCGCTAAAGAAGGCTTGCCAACAAAGCCCAGCAACTGGCCAAAATAATCTTAACTCGGTCTCCGAATTTTGGAGACCCTTCTTCCGAGCTCTTTAATTTAGAGAGTTCAGAAGAGTGGAGAGTTGCACATTTAAAAATAATAAGAATAGCCCTCCTTCGCTAAAGCTACGGAGGGCAAGGGAGGTTGTCAAAATGACAGCTTTGGAAAAACTCCGTCATAATGAGGCGGAGATGAATCGGATTTTGATTGGCCGGAAAGAAGAAGTGCGCGGTTGTTTTTTGGCTACGCTCGCAGGGCAACATGTAATTTTATTTGGTCCCTGGGGCGAGGCTAAGAGCATGCTCTTGGACCAATTTGTTCAGGGTATTTCTGGCGCGGTTGTTTTTAATAAAACCGTAGCGCAAGATACGGCACCAGACGATCTTTTTGTCGCTGACTATGATTTCGTGGAGCAAGATTTGGGCAGCGGCAAAAAAAGAATTGGCAAAGAGCCGATTACAACCGGCATGCTGCCCGAGGCACATTTCGCAATGCTGCGCGAAATTTTTCGCTGTTCTTCAGAAACGCTCAATGCGCTTCTGACCGCGATTAACGAGCGCAAGTATGAAGTGCGCGGCGTGCGGCGCGATATGCCGTTGGTTTCTGTGTTCGGCGACACCAACAATTTACCGGGCGAAGACCTGGAAGCGTTCTACGATAGGTTTATGTTGAGATATGTCGTGGGGCGCACCATGGAAAAAAGCCAGCGCATTTTAATGCGTCAGCTCTCGCATCAGCGACGGCAGGGCGATGTCTCGGCTAGAATTAAACCCGAGTCAATCACTCTTGACGAGCTAACAGAGCTTCAGGAAGAAGCTTTGTTAGTTGACGTTAATGAGCGGATTGATGACCTCATAGAAACCATAATTGAAAGGTTATATGAGGAAGGAGTTATAATCTATGGCCGCCGTGATGTCCGGCTCAATCCGATTTTGCAGGCAAATGCTTTGTTGGAAGGCCGGGACGAAGTGACCGAGGCTGACTTAGTTGAAGTCCTGCCTCATTGCCTCTGGGATAATCCAGATCAAAAGACAGTGGTCAAGAAAGTAATTCTTGCTGTAGCCAATCCCATTGGCTTGCAAGTGCAAGAACTTCTTGATGAGGCGCAGGAGATTCGTGATGCGGCTTTGTCGCGCAAAAAAGCGGATGGCTCACAAAAATCAGAGCAGGAATTTGTCCGCGGCGGGAGCGAAGCCAATGCCAAACTTAAAAAGCTGATTTCCGGCGACTCGCAGGCTGATATCAAGGGCATTATTCAATTACTGGAAGACGCCAAAAAAGGCGGCTTTCCAAGCAAGCAGATTGAAGATGCCCGCGAAACGGTCCAGCGCTTTCAAAAAGATGTCGCCCGGGAGGTGATGGGTTTTGACTTCTAATGTGGTTTTTGGCGACCGTTATGATAAGCGGGCCTTTAGCCAAATCAAAGGCAAGGCCCAAAAACTGCAGGCGCTTGAGAATAGGGGATTGGAGAAGTTAAAAACTTATTCTCCGCTTTTACAGGATCTTTATAGTATTCTGTACAAAGCAGACCCGATTCTCAAGCAGAAAGAGCAGGTGCAAGCGAGCGAACGCATCAATAGGATGCTCGTTGAAAAAGTGATGGATACCAAACAGTATCCAGAACTGCGCGAGTATACCTATTTGAGCGAATTCGCTAGCTCAATGGCTGTGCTCGAGTTGGGACAGGTTGTGCTTGAGCTGATTCCGGAACGGGTTAAAAAACAGCTCAATGATATTAAAGAGCAAGAAGATAATGAGCTGCAAGACCTGGTCAATCAGGCTCAAACAGCTACTTCAGAAGCGCAAGACGCGCAAGACGAAGCGGATGAGCTAGCTGCTCAAGGACTTGAGGCGCAAGCCGAGCAAGCTCAAGCCTTGGCCGACGAAGCTGCGCAAGCAGCGAAGGCGGCCGCAATGACTTTTGAGCAAGCTCAAGAAAAACTTGAGCAGCAAGCCCAAGCATTAGAAGAGGAGCTTGAGCAAAAGATGGGCGAAAAAATGCGGCAAGCTTTGCGCAAAGCTTGCCAAAGACGCCCTAGACCAAGCTCAAGAAACTTCAGAGATGCTTGAGGCCTGGGGAGTTGAGCCCGGCGAAATCCAGAATCTCCCTTATGAAGAGAAAATGGAGCTGGCTGAAAAGCTCAAGCGCGACCAGAAGCTCAAAGAAGTTGCCAAGCTGGTTGGCCGGTTCCGGCGCATGGCTTTGAGCAAGCAAAAAGAAAAAACTCAAAGCCGGGTCGGTGCCAGAACCAAACTCAAGCGCGGCAGTGATTTGGGCCGGATGCACTCGTCAGAAGTTTTGAAACTGACGCATCCGTACTTCAGATATGATTTTCTGTCTCGCTGGGCCAAAGGCCGGCTCTTGGTTTATGAAACCGAGGAAAAAGAGTCGCTTGGCCAGGGCCCGGTAATTGTCTGCATAGACAATTCCGGCTCTATCAAGCCAGCCCAGGAAATTTGGGAAAAGGCCTTGGCCATTGGATTATTCCAAGCCGCGGATTATAAGAATCGTCATTTTGTTTTTATTCAATATGGCGGTCCAAGTGATCCATTAAGCTTGGTAGAAATCCGGCCGGGCGAAGCGAATTATAAAAAACTTCTTGCCATAGCCCAGTACTTTTTGGGCGGTGGCACTGATTTTGAAAAGCCCTTAAAAAAGGCCAGAGAATACATTGAAAAAGGTATGAAAGCGGACATCGTCTTCATCACTGATGGTGACTGCGCTGTCAGCCAAGAATTCTTGATGAGTTTTAATCAAGCTCGCAAGGATGTGCCTTTCTCGGTTTTCTCGGCTCTTTTGACCAAAGGCGGCTCAACTTCTAGCGCCACCGTAGAGAGGTTTTCCGACGAAGTGTTTTCAATAGAAGATCTCACCTGTGAGGAGGCAGGCGAGATCTTCGCGAGGGTTTAGAAAAATAAGTGTTTTTCCTGCCGGCATGCCAGGATTAAACCGCATGCCACCTTTTCTGGGCTTGGGAGAAATTTTTCTCGCAAGTCGAGAGTGAGGTACATTAAAAAATTATAGGTCGCCGTCGCACTTTGTGCTTTGGCGAGGCAAAGCCCGCCGTCGCACTTTGTGCTTTGGCGAGGCAAGGGAGGATTTTCAGAAATGTCTGAAACTAAAATAACTGCTTCGGCGGTAAAAAGTTTGGTTGGGTTTTATTCCGGTCTGCCAGCAGCCACATTTTTCAAAGGGCTGACTGGTTATGGATTCCGGATTGAAGACGGCATAGAGGGGATTGGAGAAATTAGCGAAGATTCGCAGATTCTTCACCCTTCTTACATCTTCATCACCGGCGGAACATCCAAAGGACGAAAAACTCTTAAAGCTGAAAATATAAAATCAGCTGTAGAGTTTTTCCAGAATAATCCTTTGGCCGCGGTGCTTCGCGTGACCACTGGCCGGGGCTTCAAGATGGATTCTGGCATGCCGCAATTCTGCGATGTGCTTGAATGCGAGTCCCAGACAATTTTTGAGCTCACCCATTACGGCGGCCGTTCAATTAGCCCAATGCTTCAGCAGGAAGCAGGCAAAGTGAGCGACCCGAACATTAAATGGCAGTCAGGGTTTGAATACAAAAATATTCGCTCTAGCGAATATTTAAACCTGATTCGTCATTTAACAGAAGGGGATTGGGAAGCTCAAAAAGGACTTGATAGGGTTTGGGCTGACTTGCAAAAAGAAATTTCGCGGCTCACTTTTTTTCACTGCGAAGACAAACTTCGCAAAAATCTGGAAAAACCAGATGAGCGGTCGCGCATCTTTTTGTCGCAAGAGCTCAATCGCTATCTTAACGGTTCTGGCCAAATTCAGCTGCCAAGAGGTTATAACCACGAAATCAGAAATGACGGAGTGGTTATAATCAAGAAATCGTTCGTGAATGTTCCGGGTGACGAAACCGGGTTTGAGACGGCAATAAAAGAGTTTAACAAGGTCTGTTATCAGGCCTACACTCTTTATTGCCAGCCGCTCGGCGATTCACTAAAACTCGGTCAGCCGCAAGATTCAGTTTTTGGTTTGACTAAAACAGCGACTATTGAATTTGAAAAAGATAGCCGCCGGTCAACCGAAAACAAAGAGTCACTTATTGTCTGGTCTGACCGCACGCCTGTTTTCCCACAAGATGGCTGGACACCCGAGAAAAAATCTTATCGGGTTGTTCTTCATCGCTGGGGTAAAGGTCTGCGCGCCACGCCAGCGCCAGCTCGCTATGATGACCGATTTGCCCAAAAAGACGAAAACACGGGCTCTCTGCAAGTAGTTCGTGTTGAGTTTGATGGGCAAGAGAAAGTCATGGAAGAGGAAGAATTTGTCTTTGAAACAAAAGACGATTTTTCCGAAGGCGCTTGGTACGCGACCGAACTTCTTGCGAAAGATGCTGCTGGGACGGAGTTTGAGATTACTCAAACTAAAACGGACTACCTGCATCATATGAAGCAAGTAGCCCGCGATAGTAAACTGGATTGGAGCCGCCTTTCGTACGATACGCAAAAGTACGAGCGTACGATTCCAGCTAGCGAAGTTTGGTTGAAGGCTCCGGAATATCATCATGATCAATATAGCCAAGTGGATTTAGCCGGAACTTTCTGGCAAATCCGCGGAAAGGGTATTGACCCGGATGGCAAGGAGACGGAAACTTGCATGCAGAATCCTGATGCAGCGCATCAGGCTCACGCAGAAAAATTCAAGTGGGAAGATATTCCGGTTGCTGTCCATCAGACGCATGAGCAAAAATATCCAATTTGCTCTTGCGGCCAACAAAGATATGAGGCCAAAACTAGCTCTCAATGCTACCGGTGCGAAAGTTATCGCAACTGTGCGCGATGTAGCAAAGAGACTTATTTTGGCGAGAGCACGATTGCCAAAGCCGAGGCAGAAGGCGTTGCGCTTCTTTGCAGTGAGTGCAAAAAATGGATTGAACAAATTGAATTAGCAAATCAATTTGTTCAGCCGGCTCCTCAAGACCATCTTGCCCAAGCGCAAGAGCGGTTGGAGCAAGCGCTTCCAGAGTTTCGCATCAAGTGGGATGCTATGCCCGGAGAAGGTAACCCGGAAGGCGAGGTCTCTGGCAAGGACTGGGTCCACGAGAAAAAAGTGAAACGCTTTATTCTTGCCGACCGTGGGGTTGAGTATCGCAATGTCGGTAATTCCAAACGCCGACACGAAGTCTATGCCGAAGCCAGTAAAGTTGTTTCCGGAAATTGGGAGGCCATGAAAGCCGCTTGGATTAGTTCGAGCGGTATTGAATGGCTCAAGCAGGAAAAGCCTTATAATTTTGAAGAATTGCTCAAGGCTTTTCGGCCTGAACCTAGTTTCCGCATCGATTTAAAACCTTTTGCCGTTTCTGATGCGCACCTGAATGAGTTTGTTGATGTGGAATGGCGCGCTTGGAGAGACCGCCGTGAGGCAGATTTCTGGGCGTTTCTAGGAGATTCACAGCGGCACAAAGCGGTTGTTGAATCTGCGCCAGAACCAGAACAAATTGCGGAGGCTCAAACAGACAATGCTCCTAGCGAGTATTCTGTTCAGGACCTCCTCAAAAGATTCAACAGGGTTTAAGTGTTAATCCCGCTGACAGACCGGGTTAAACAAAAGTCTGTCATCTTTTCAAAATTTGACTTTTCTCTCAAAATATGCTAAAATATAAGAACCTTGCTTCGCAAGAACCTTTTTACTCGCTTCGCTCGTAATAAAAACAAAATTAAAGTCCTTATTAAGCTGTTAATTGGTTCAAAATCTCTCTCCTCCTCTGAACAAATCTTGTATTTGATTCAGAGTGGACCAGTTAACGGCTTAGTCGGGATTTTTTTATTAACTTGCTTGTGCTTTAATATATGTGCTACTATTATTTATATGAAAATCGGCATTGACGCTCGAATAATCAACGATTATGTTAAGAGTTTATTAAAAACTCTTTTGAAGCGCGATAAACGCAACCATTATGTCTTGTTTTTTGATTCGCGCGTTCCAAAAGAAAAAGCGGAAAAATATCAAGGCGCAAATATTAAAATTAAATATTTCCCGTTTTCCAGATATCGCAAGTTTATTAGTTATGCTTATTCGCAAATCTTGGTTTCAGCTTTCTTAGTCAAAGAAAGATTGGATATTTTTCATGCTGCATCCGGCACAATGCCCTTAATTTATCCGGGCAGAACAATTTTAAATATTTGGCAGATAGAAAAAAAATTAGCTGCCAAAGTGCTGCAGAATAAAATCTGCAAAAAAGCAAAAAAAATCATAGTTGATTCAGAAAAACTACAAAAGCAATTAATCAAAGCTTATAAAATAAAACCAGAAAAAATTATAGTTTTAAAAAAGCCAAAAAGCAAAGAGATTTTAAGGCTCTACAGAAATAAGTTATGAATAAAAAAGCAATAATTTTGTTAGCCGGTTTAATGATTTTTAATGTTGACCCGGGCTATGATATTCAAAATCGTAATCAAGTTGAAGCAGAATTAAGATTCACCAGCAATCATGCTTATTTTTATGTTGAGAAAAATATCTGGCAAAGCGATTGGCAGAATTATCTTCAAAAAATCGGTCAAGAATTTGACCAAAATATTTATCCGAAATTAACAGAAAACTACGGCAGCGAATGGAATCCGGGCATTGATAATGACCCCAGAATCACTATTTTAATCACATCAATGTCGGAGCAGGCCGGCGGCTATTTTAATCCTAACGACGGTTTTCTAAAAACCGAGATCCCGACCAGCAACCAAGCTGAAATGATTTATCTTAATTCTTCTAATTTGACTAGTTCTTTGTTTAAAAGCTTTCTAGCTCATGAATTTCAGCATTTGATTAATTTTTATCAAAAAAAGAAATTACGCTGGCTCGACGAGGAAGTCTGGCTGAACGAGGCCTTGTCCGAATACAGCCCGACTCTTGCCGGCTATGACGAACCCTATCAAAACAGCAATTTAGAAAAACGAGTAACCAGTTTTTTAAAAGACCCTTCCAACTCTTTAACTGAATGGCTGAACAATATGTATGATTATTCAGCGGCTAATTTATTTATGCAGTATCTGGTTGACCAACAAGGCGTTGAAGTTTTAAAAAAAATTACAACCAGCGACCAAGTCGGAGTGAAAGCGATTGCTGATTTTGAACAGGTCTTTTCTGATTGGGCAGTAACCAATTATTTAAATAATTGCGATCTTGATAACGGCAAATACTGCTATAAAAATAAAAATCTTGATTTTCATATTTCGCCGACTGCTAGCTATAGTTTAATGCCGATTACTTCTTTAAGTATTTCTTCAACAACCAAAGAATGGTCAGCGCATTGGTATAAAATTTCAGGCATCAGCCAAGATGGCAAAACTTTGAAAATTGATTTTAAGAGCGATGTTGGCGTAAATTTCTATGTTCCGCATCTTATTATTGACAAAAACGGCCAGTTTACTTTAAAATCTATGGCTGGCACAAATTATTTGCCAAAATTCGGTCAGGAGATTAATTCTATAATTATAATTCCGATAAGCGATAAACAGAGTAATTTTTCTTTGACAGCTTCGGTCGTTCAATTGCCAGGCCCGATTATTGAGAGCATTGAGCCGAATAAAACAACAGCTAGCGAACAAATCACGATTAAAGGCAGGAACTTTCTTGAAAACGCAATTGTTCGTTTTGGCAATCAGTCCGTTGAACAAGTGGAATTTGTCAATTCAGAAACAATCAAAGCGATTGCTCCGGATTTAGGCGTCTTGGGTAAAGTCAATATATCTGTGATTAACCCTGATGACCAAAGTGTTTTGGCTCTAGAAAGTTTTGAATATATTAAAAAAGAATTGACTCCGGAAGAATTAAAAGCAGAACTAAAAGCAAAAATTGCCGAAATTCAGCTTAAAATCTTGGAATTGCAAAGAGAGCTGCTTTTGATTAAAATTGAAGAAATTAAGGCGAAGATTGCTCAATTAATTAGCAAGTAATTTATGAAAGAAACAATTATTAAAATTATTGCCTGTTTGATTATAATTGGCCTTGGCACTTGGGCTTATCTGAGTATTGATTTTTCTGAAAAAAATTTGCCGGAAGAAGCTCAAAATATTCAGGAAATTGAAGGATTAACAATAGAAATTTTGCAAGAGGGGAGTGGTGAGCAGGTAAAAGATGGCGATAAACTGGCTGTCCATTATACGGGAACATTGGAAGACGGCACAAAGTTTGATTCCAGTTTGGATAGGGGAGCGCCTTTTGAATTTGTTTTAGGCCAGGGACAAGTGATTCAAGGATGGGACAAGGGGCTTTTAGGCATGAAAATAGGCGAGAAGCGCAAATTAATAATCGCGCCTGAATTAGCTTATGGAGAACAAGGCGCAGGAGAATCAATCCCGGCCAATGCGACTTTGATTTTTGAAGTAGAATTATTGGCAATAAATTATGAATAAAAAATATCTTTTAATAATATTTTTAATCGTTTTTGTTTTTGGCTATTATTTGGGCCAGACAGAAAAACCGCTGCTAATAAAACCGGCGCCATCGGAAAAAGCCGATATGTCTTTATTCTGGGAAACTTGGGACTTGGTCAAAGAAAAATATGTCAATCAAATCAATGACCAGGATTTAGTCTATGGCGCGATAAAAGGCATGGTTAATGCTTTAGGAGATCCTTATTCTGCCTTTATGACGCCAGAGGAAAACAAGCAGTTTGAGGAAGACATGCAAGGTAGTTTTGAGGGTATTGGCGCGGAAATCGGCATCAGAGACGGAGTTTTAACTATTATTGCGCCATTAGAGGGAATGCCGGCCGAAAAAGCCGGTATCAAAGCCGGCGATAAAGTGATTAAAGTTAATGATAAATCAACGGCTGAAATGACATTAAATGAGGCAGTTCGTTTAATCAGAGGACCAAGGGGCACGACAGTTTCTTTGACTATTCTGCGTAATGGCGAAGCACAGGAAATTAAAATTGTCCGCAATCAAATTGACATTAAATCCGTTAAATTGGAACAAAAAGAAAATAATATTATTTATATTGATATTAACGGTTTTCTGCAAGACACATCGCAGGAATTTACTATTGCCGCGGCTCAAGTTTTACTTTTAAATCCCAAAGGCATAATTTTGGATTTACGTAATAATCCCGGCGGCTATTTAGACCAAGCAATTGAAGTAACTGGCTGGTTTGTTGATAAAGGAGAAGTAGTAGTTATAGAAGAATTCGGCGACAACAAACAAACAGAACATAAAGCATTCGGCAACGCCAGTCTAAAGAAATATCCATTGGTTGTTTTGGTTAATCAGGGTTCGGCTTCTGGCTCGGAAATTCTGGCCGGCGCTTTGCGCGATTTGCGGAGCACTAAATTGATCGGCGAAAAAACTTTTGGCAAGGGTTCGGTCCAGGAACTGGAAAATCTAGAAAACAAATCAAGCTTGCGTATTACTATTGCCAAATGGCTGACGCCGAACGGCTATTCTATCCATGAAAAAGGCCTTGAGCCGGACTTGGCAATGATAGATGACCCAAAAACCGAAGATGTTGACGAGCAATTAGAAGAGGCGATGAAAATTTTGGAATAGCTGTCCAAAGAGCTTTTGCTCTTTAAGGAATGTTTTTTTTGATTTTAGTTGAATTCGTTAGAAATGCTTGATATATAGCTTTACGCATGCTAGCCTAAAGCTAGCTTTTTTTATGTTTTTTTAAAAAAAAGCGCAGCACTATACTACCCTTAAAGCTAGACATATGCTAAAATAGCTATAGACCTGTTTTTCGGGCTGAAGAAAGGAGAATCATCATGGAAATTAAAGCTGAACACATTTATAAGGCTTATGGAGCGCTAACCGTTCTTAAGGACATCTCTTTTTCGCTGGGGAAAGGACAAAAGATAGGTTTAGTCGGGAATAACGGTACTGGTAAATCAACCCTGTTTAAAATTTTAGCAGGAATCATTAATCCTGACGATGGCACTGTTGTCACTCGAAAAGGATTAGTTATTGGCTATATGCCGCAGGACACTAGTTTTGTCGTTAATGAGTCTGTTCGCGATTACCTGCGCCGAGTATCAGGCATCGGAATACTCGAAGCGCAACTTACAACTTCGCCAAAAGCAATAGTGGAGTATGAAAGAAGAAATGGTTACGCTTTCGATTATCAAATGAAATTAACCCTTGCTGGTTTAGGATTAAGGGAAGTGAACAACGACAGATCAATTAACACTCTTTCTTCCGGACAGAAGAGTAAGGTATTCATTGCAGGCGTCCTTTTATCTGACGCTGATATTTTACTCCTTGACGAGCCGACGAACAATCTTGATTTGCCGTCCCTTATTTGGCTTGAGGATTTTCTTATGCGTTCGAAATCCGCCTGCATCATTGTCTCGCACGATCGTCTTTTTCTCGACCGGGTGGTGCGGAAGATTTTTGAAATCAACTGGCACACTCGGATGCTCAATATCACAAGTGGCAGATACTCCGATTATCTAGTGAGAAAAAAGAAGGAGAGAGCACGGCAGCTGACTGAACACGAAGCACAACAAGAGGATATTGAGCGGCTCACGGAGCAAGCCAGAGAGAAAAAGGCC
>Ga0210018_1001068_pt1 | contig 14448 bp, 15 predicted proteins | sample CryGeyCG2014_010_2_FD_183967 | JGI IMG/M metagenome (GOLD analysis project Ga0210018, IMG submission 183967) | Groundwater microbial communities from aquifer - Crystal Geyser CG09_land_8/20/14_0.10 (SPAdes) (version 2) | ecosystem: Environmental > Aquatic > Deep subsurface > Groundwater | place...
AGAGCTTGAAGCCAGGCGCATTGGTCTCGTTGAAGGCGATGAACAACTGGCGGAGACCACCGAGCGTCAGCCCGGCCGGAATGACGCGGTCATGCTCGGTCAGACCCCCCCATTCCTTCTCTGCCTTCCGGAGGGCCGCTTCGATTGAACTATCACTGGGACGATTGACCCCTGCCATCTCGCAGATGATCCCAATGTAGTTTCCCTCGCGCTCGCAAAGTTGTCCAAAATCCATGGGTTTGATAACCCATTGTCCGCGCAAGGCTGCTACGACTGCCTCCCGGACTTGGGGATCAATGACGATTCGCTGAAGCTCCTGGGGAGTAGGTGGTCTTTCGACCTTCCCCAGCGCCATGTCAATTTCGTTGGCAAGACCAACACCTGGACCAAATACTCGAACTGCTCCTCCTGGACGACTCGTTCCGCTCATTGCAAAACACATCCTCCTTGCCCTTTTAGCCGGGCCGGCATCTTCCCCCGCTAAGCGGGGGATTTTATCTTGTTCAGGTACATCTATATCTTATTCTAACCTCATTATTATAGCACAAAACCCCTGAAAAGTCAATAGTCAGAGAACAATGAACAGAGAACAGTAAGCAAAGAACAATATAATTTAGCGGGTGGGAGGTATCTAAATTTGCAAGACCATCGCGCAGGTCTTGTGGCATGGTCTCGGAGTGAAGCGGAGAGCACAAGGCCGAGCGTGAGTAGGGTCGCCACGCTGAGGAGACAACTACGTGTCTGCAAATTGGATACCGACCAGGACCCGTCAAATTACCTTATTATTTCCACCACCTTTTTATTTTCTTTTTCCAATTTCTTTAACTCTATTATCTCATCTCTTAGAACGGCTGCCAATTCAAACTGCAGATTTTTGGCGGCGATTTTCATTTCTTTTTCCTTTTGATTTATAATTTTCACAATATTCTCCCCTTCCAACGTCTCCAAATCCAACTTTATCACTTTTTGGTCGCGAAGTTGCAAATTGTCAGTAATGGCCCGAATGGCTTTTTTGATTGATTGAGGAGTGATGTTGTGTTTTTGATTATATTCCACCTGTAATTTTCGCCGGCGATTAGTTTCAGAAAGCGCCCGTTCCATTGAACCAGTCATTTCATCAGCATACAAAACAACTTGGCCCAAGACATTTCTGGCTGCCCGGCCAATGGTCTGGATTAAAGAAGTTTCTGAGCGCAAAAAACCCTCTTTGTCGGCATCCAAAATCGCCACCAAAGATACCTCTGGCAAATCCAAACCTTCTCGCAAAAGATTAACTCCGACTAAAACATCAAACTCGCCACGCCGCAAATCCTGTAAAATTAAAATCCGCTCCAGTGTTTCTACTTCATGATGGAGATATTTAACTTTTATTCCCTCGCCTTGTAGATACTCTGTCAGATCTTCTGCCATTTTGGTTGTCAATGTTGTCACTAAAACCCGCTCTTTTCTTTGTACACGTCCGTGAATTAATGATTTTAAATCATCAATTTGATCTTTGGCTGGTTTAACAATAACTTCTGGATCAACTAAACCGGTTGGTCGAATAATTTGCTCAACTGTTTGCTGGGAATGCTCTTTTTCATATTTGGCGGGGGTAGCCGAGGTATAAATGACCTGACCAACTCGCTTTTCAAACTCGTCAAACTTTAAAGGCCGATTGTCTAAAGCTGAAGATAGGCGAAAACCATGCTCCACTAATGTCTCTTTGCGCGATCTATCTCCCTCAAACATACCGCCGATTTGAGGAACAGCAATGTGAGATTCATCAATAATCAACAAAAAATCTTTCGTCCCTCGACTTTGCTCGGGATAAAGAAAATACTCAAGTAATGTATAGGGCGGATCGCCCGGTCTGCGGCCGTCAAAATAACGGGAATAATTTTCAATGCCATTGCAGTAGCCGATTTCCCGTATCATCTCCAAATCAAATTTAGTCCGTCGGGATAACCGCTCAGCCTCCAAAAATTTGCCCTCTTTTTCAAACTCTTTTAGTCTATCTTCCAAATCTTTTTTAATTTGTTTTAATGCTGGTTCAAGCAGGCCTTGGCCGACAATATAATGGCGGGCCGGATAAATCCAAACTTCATCTTTTATGGCCAGGGTTTTGCGAGTCAAAGGATGGATCTCGGAAATATCAGTAATTTTATCGCCATCTGTTTCAACGCGGATAATTATTTCCAAAGCAATCGGCATAATTTCTAAAGTTTGCCCGCGCCAGCGGAAAGTCCCCCGTTTCAAAACCGCATTGACACGATTGTATTGAATTTCAACTAAGTTTTTAATAATTTTTTGGCGATTGAAATTGTCGCCTTTTTTTAAGGTTAATACTACTTCTTCGTAAGTGCGGGGAGAACCAATGTTATAAATACAGGAAACAGAAGCAACAATGATGACATCCCGCCGGGACAAAAGCGCAGAAGTAGCGCTGTGGCGGAGGCGATCAATTTCGTCATTAATCATCGCCTCTTTTTCAATGTAGGTGTCGGTAGAAGGTAAATAGACCTCGGGCTGGTAGTAGTCGTAGTAGGAAACAAAGTATTCCACCGCATTTTTGGGAAAAAATTCGCGGTATTCATTACAAAGTTGGGCGGCCAGGGTTTTGTTGGGCGCAATAACGAGGGTGGGTTTTTGAACCTGCTGGATTACATTGGCGATGGTGAAAGTTTTGCCACTTCCTGTTACGCCCAAAAGCGTCTGGTGTTTAAAACCTTTTTTAATGCCTTTGACTAACTCTTTAATCGCTTGCGGTTGGGAGCCGGCGGGCTGGAATTTGGATTGAAGTTGAAAGTTCATTTTATTTAATAAATTAAATCTAGCGGGTCCTGCTCGGGTATCCCTTCTTCAAGACCGTTCGCATTCCCAGCGTGCCTGCTCACTAATACTCGGCTCGCTCTGTCGCCATGGCGACAACCATGCCCGCTCGCCTCCGCAGTCTTTCAGAAGTGGATACCACTCGCACCCGCTTGAATTCTAGAATACTCCTCTTTTGATATATTGTCTATCCTAAAAACCGACTGAGAACGAAAATAAAACCAACTCCCAAGAGAACCAAAAGTAAATTCCAAAGATTGGATTTTTTGTGGGTTTGGGGGATGAGATCAGCGGCGCCAATGTAAATAAAAGAACCGGCGGCAAAGGCCAGAAGAATCCCCAAAATCCCAGAGGAAATATTTTTTAACAAAAAGAAAGTGATAACTGCCCCGAAGGGTGTAGCTAAAGCGATTAAAAAACTATAGAAAACGGATTTTCTAATTGACAGTCCGCCATGGATAAATAAAGTGTAAGAAAAAACGCCTTCGGCTAGTTCGTGGAAAATGACGGCCATGGCTGTGATAATACCTAAAGTCGGGGAAACCTCAAAACCAACCGCGATAACCATGCCATCAATCAAAGAATGCAAGCCAATACCGAGACCGCTAGTGATGGCAACTGGCTGAACCGGACATTCTTCTTCGTGGCAGGAGTGATATGTAATGTATTGCTCTAAAATAAAGAAGAACAAAATAGCGGCTAAAGCAGGATAGTACCATTGGTTATAAAGCTCGGTGGATTCAGGGATTAAATTGAAAAAAGCCACTGCCAAAAGCACGCCAACAGCAAAGGAAATGAGATACAAAGAATTTCTTTTAGTCCAGTTTTGCGCCCACCTTACCAACAAAACTCCCACAATAGTGGATAAACCAGCGATGAACGAATAGAAAAAAACAGGTAAAAATGAGGACATAATTTATTGAAATTTTAGGGTAGACATTACTTTTTCAAAAAGCGATGTTTCACTCCAATTTAACTCTTTCTGCCAAAAAGCAACTATTGCTGCTTTATTTCCTTGTGATAAGCAATAAAAATGAATATATACCGTACTACCACCTACTATCTGACCGCTCGGGGCTCTTCCTCCTTCGGCCACTCCTTTAATCACTCTCTTAGCCCCACTTAATCCTCCAATAATAATATCTTCTTGCTTTATTAATTCTTCGGGATATGCCTCACCGCCTTTATAAGCTACATCATAACATTTTTGACCAGAGCTTAATTGAATGGCAGAAGAAGGTGATAACTCAGCAACCTTTGTATCCCCTTCATAAAACACGCTACCATCTAATTTCCAACTATTTGGATATTTAAAAAGAAAAGAAATGTTGCCACTTTTAGTTTCAAAAGAAGCCCAATCAATAGTCGTCAGTATTTTGTTTCCGGTAGATTGATAGGCCTGCCAATCAGAGATATCAATTTGGGAGGTTGTTGTAGTCGTTGTTTTCTGGGTTATTGCCGTGGTTGATGTAGTTGTGGTGGAAGTAGTCGTTTGTTTCTGGTTCATCCACCACCAAACTCCACCACCAGCAAGAACCGCCACCAGAATAATCAATAAAACCGCCACGAGATTGGAGATACCCAATTGATATTTTTTCATTGTTTTTCCTCCCCTCCACTTTTCCAGCCAGTGCTGGATCCTCATCGCCATAAGCGAGATCCCGCTTCTGCGGTGACGCCTTTGGCGGGAAATTTTTAATTAATACCATACTATCAGATATCAGTCAGATTGTCAAGGAAAACTAATCAATTTATGGTAAAAACTTGAAAGTAGATAAAATATTTTTTTGGATGGTTGTTAAATTGGCTTTATCTTCAATCCCCCCAAACCATAATTCGTAAAGATGATTTTGCCACATAGCCAAAATAACATAATGTCTACCCATTCCTTCCCAATAAACTTCATAAGCCGTTTGGCCGCCAAGGGTGGTGGTGGCAATTTGACTGATATTTTCGCTTTTATCTATTAATTCCGGAATTGTGGTAGCGCCAAGATGATTGCTTGTGTTTTCAGTGTCATCGGCTATATTGGCATAATACATAACTTCAAACTCGGGCGGAACCCCTTCTGTTTCTTTTAATTTATCATTTTCTGCCTTGGTTGAAGGACTGGAAAGATTGACGAAAAAAGAACTTGGAATCTGCTCTTCGGTTTGTTCATCAACTGTCCAATCAGCCGGATATTTAAAACTAAATTTGTATTGACTGCTGGTATAAGTTTTCCAACCGGCAGTTTGGGTAGCCGTGGAAGTAGTAGTAGTGGTTTTTACAGAAATGGCCGTGGTAGAAGAAGTAGTAGTGGTAGTAGAAGTCGATTTTTTACTCATATACCACCAGACCCCACCGCCGGCAATCAGAGCAACCACAACAATTAATAATATTGCCAAAAGAGTTGAAATGCCTTGTTTTTGTTCCATTGGTCCCTCCGCTCCTGAGTCCCGCTCCTATAAAAACAGGAAGGGAGCTCAGGAAGTCCCGCTAAGCGAAATCTATTTGGCGAAGAGGAAAAAGAACCTTTTCAAGAACCTTGTTTCTTCACGCTGTTCAGAAAAAATCACCTAATTCGCCAAGAGATCGAGCGATGGCGGGACGCTTATCTTATTATTATATAACATTATTATAACATATTGGTAGTCCATAGTGGACGACGTTAGAATTATTATATCAAGTTCAAAGAGTAATATCTATATTCCCGAACTTTTACCAAGTAATACTATTTAGAAATAGCTTTCAATCCTGCTTTGACGATTATATCAGTAGTGATAACCTCGTGGGATTTTCCGTTCAATTCCAATGTCCGACATTCACTGTCTCCACAGACATCACAGCATTGACTCTGTCCTGTTTCAGCACTTATCAAGCTCTCAAGCGATTCGTCGTTGAATAAAATACGGTTGGATTCAATGGGATTCTTTTTAAACTCCCCGAGAGTCAATTCGGATTTTACGAGATTTACTTTGATTCCTAATGGCTCAAGTTTTTTCTTAAGTTCCAAAGCTGCCTTATCAAGCTCGTCTTCAGTTGACCCGCATCGGGGGCAAGTATTGCCTTCGGAAATCAATCTTTGCCAAGTGATTGTCAAAATTTTGTTAGATTTGTTCATTTTCACCTCAAAATTAAATTAAATAAATAACCAGTAAGTATTATCCCGACACCTACAATAGCCGCAAAAATAATTATCAATTTGGTTTTCATAACTTTCTTGAGTATTAGAAACTCTGGCAAAGAAAGTGCCGTAACCGCCATCATAAAAGCCAAAGCCGTGCCGATACTAACTCCCTTTTCAACTAAGACAGAAACTAATGGCAAAACCCCTGCGGCATTTGAATATAAAGGAATTCCGATTAAAACTACCAATGGCACAGCAAAAAAGTTGTTATTGCTGGCATACTGGGCAAGAAAGTTCGTTGGCACATAGCCGTGAATAAAAGCACCCAAACCGATGCCAATTAGAATATAAAGCCAAACTTTTTTGACAATATCTAAAGTATAATTCTTAGCATAAATTATTCTTTTTTTGAAAGTTTGATTCTGTTCAAAAGAAGTATTATTCAATCTATTTTGAGAAACAAAACCTTCGATTAAATGTTCTAACTTAAATTTTTCAATAAATAATCCCGAAATGATAGCAATTATTAAACCACTTAATATATAAATTAAGGCAATTTTCCAGCCGAAAAGACCAAATAACATTACCAAGGCAATTTCATTTATCATTGGGGAAGCGACTAAAAAAGTAAAAGTAATACCTAAAGGGATTCCTGCCTCAATAAAACCAATAAATAATGGAATGGCGCTGCAAGTGCAGAACGGAGTGATAATACCAAAAAGTCCAGCGAATATAAAACCAAATATTTTATTTTTCTTAGCAAGGATATTTCTGATTTTCTCAGCGGGCAGATATGAACGGACAAACGAAATAATAAAAATTATGATAATTAAAAGCAGTAAAATTTTTATAGAATCATAAATAAAAAAACTAACTGCATCACCTAATAAAGAAGGCGATTGAATCTTAAATACATCATAGGTTAAAAAAGAAGCGAAGGTCTTAAGCATTGATTTTGCCCTCAAGTATCTTGGTCAATTCTTTTTCATCGGCATTTCTACCATTAAAAATAACTTTATCATCTATTACTAAGGCGGGGGTAGACATAATACCATAGTTTACAATTTCTTTTATATCAGTTACTTTTTCTACATCGGCTTCTATCTTTAGTTTATCAACTACCTGTTGAGTGCTTGCTAAAAGTTTTTCGCAGTTTGCACAGTTTTCAGACCCTAAAATTTTAATTTGCATTTTTTCCTTCATTTCTTTACTTAGATATTTTATTTGTTTGATAATTTCCTTGTTATTTAGTGAATAATAGATTTTTTGACCAACCCTGAGGTCAAATAATATTTCATTATCTTTAAGAACTTTAAGATGGTGGGATATTAAGTTCTGGGGTAAATCTAACTCTTGCCATATTTCACAAACGCATTTTTCGCCATCCTTAAGAAAGGTTATAATCTTAAACCTATTGTCATCGGCGATTGCTTTTAAGAACTCTAAAGTATTATTCATATCAATATATATTGATATATCTATCATATAAAATGATGGTTATTTTGTCAAACAAAAAATAGGTCATAATCTCATTGAACCCCAACGGGATTAGAACCTATTCTCTTCTGTTGCCATAATTTTCAATTTTTGCTAACAGATTTGGTAGCGCCGGCGGGATTCGAACCCGCGATTTCCAGGATGAAAACCTGGCGTCCTAGACCGGGCTAGACGACGGCGCCCTATCAATTACCTTTCTATCTTACCATAAAAATAATCCCTGGGCAACAGAAAACCGCGGCTTTGGCCGCGGTTTTCTGGGTTACCTTATTATATTCAGATTTTAGGGCGCAATAGCTAAAACTCCAGTAATATCACCCAGTCCTAAAGAATCTTTCTTCAATTCGGCTGTATCGCCATAACCATACATGGTTAAATCTTGATCAATGGAATTGTATAAATCATCCAGGCCAATCCAGTGGCCAAATTCATGAGTAGCGATATTTTGTAAATCATAAGTGCCAGAAACACCCCCGCAGTCATTGGTACCATCATAGAAAGTTGTACTCCATTTATAAAGTTTGTTGAAAATTGTGTCAGTCTCTACCAATTGTCCGGTAGTCGGATAATACCAGATATAAGTAATGGCAATGGCAGAACTGCGAATATTTTTGAAAAAGATGGCATTGGTAGCATCAAGTTTAGCTGATTTGGCGGTTGTGGTACCCCCATTTGAGAAAATTTGATTGGAATCAGCCGTTGTCCAGGTGGCAAAAGAAGCAGAGATGGCCCCATTGATTTGTTCATTAGCCAAATTTTTCGGTTTAGTGGCAAAGTTAATTTTATAGCTCAAACCACTGGCCGGCATGTTCCAACCAGCCCAAGCCCAGTCATTGACTTGATCGCCAGAAGTAATAGAACAGGTATCAACCGCGACTGGCTTGCCATGAGGGTTGGGATAATGGACAAAAACCTTTAGTTTGATATTGTCATTGGAAGCAGAAGCGGCCCCGCCGCTAAATAGAAAAAGAATGGCGAAAATGGAAATAGACAAAACAATTTTTCTAAACATATTATTGCCTCCCAATTAACTTAACTTAGAATCATTATAGCATACTTGCTTAATTTATAATATTCCAAATTATAGCATAATTATATAAAAAGCAAGAGGGCTCGGTGGGATTCGAACCCACGACCAATTGCTTAAGAGGCAACTGCTCTACCACTGAGCTACGAGCCCAAATATTTTGAATTCCAGATACCCTCCGGATATTATAATTGTAGCATTTTCCTCCTTAAAATAAAAGGACACGATCCCCCAATCGTGTCCTTATTTTGTCATCCCCCACTTTTTACGGCGGAGGGCGGTTAAGAGATTGGTCATCCAGGGCCAGTACCAGCCAAGGATAGTTAGTGGCGTGGCCCAGAGGCGCTGACGCCAGCGTTCTCTCCAGGACCGCTGAAAGTCAAATCCTTCCACTGATGGTTTGAGTTTGATTGGAAAAATCCGCTCGGCCAAGAATTGGACCTTTTTGGCACGGATGCTATCACAACAGACAAAGATGATCCCCACTTCTGGGTATGCGGCCAGGATTGAGGAGGCATTGCGTAGATTTTCTTCGGTGGTAGCCGCCTTTTCTTCAAGATGAAACTGCTGAATATCCAATCCTAGACTGACTAGATAATCCCTCATCATTCCCGCCTCCGATATTCCTAGAAACTTAGCGGGATTGGTGATGCCGCCAGTGGAAACGATAAGGATTTCATAGCCATATCCCTGGTACTCGACCACCAAGTCAGCCACCCACTGAAGATATTCCCGGATCCGTTGTCCCCCTACATCGCAACCATAACCACAGACGACAAAGGCGATTGTCAACCATCATGCCCCCTTTCCATACCTAGGCATATCAAAAACTATACCACAAAACTCATCACCAATCAAGTCCCTGTTGTTATTTTAAATCACCAAAGTAGTTCTATCTTCGGCAATCTGAAAATTCTTTTTATTAGTTAAAATTATTTTCACTTTCTCATCATGCCCCGGTCGGAAATGGACAAGCAGTACTTTTTTGATATTGGCTATTTTTACAAGTTCCTCTAATTGTTCAACCGTGAAATGATTGGGGGTAGGATATTCATAAGTTGCTTCAGTAATTAATAAATCGGCATTTTTCATTTTTAGAGCCAAATCTTCAATTTTATTTTCTCCACCCATATCGCCGGTGTAAATGATGGTTTTACTCTCTGCCTGTATTTTTATACCAACTGATTGAAACCATTGAGTATGGATAATAGGAAAAGTTTCAATAATCAGTTCGCCAATTTTTATTTTTTGTGATCCTTTATAAAATTTTAATGGATAATCCTCTTTTGGTTCTGGCCAAAAAATTGTCCGCCATTTTCTAAAATTTTCTTCTATATTTTCTGGACCAATGAAAATTAGTTCTTTGCTTGGCTGTTTTTTATAAGCATCTTCTACAAAGCGTGAGTGAACAAGATTGAAGGCATCACCGGCATGATCAGTATGAAAATGGGAAATAAAAACCGCATTCAAAGATTGGGGATCAATACTTAAATCGATCATCCGCCTAATCGTTTCATGACCACAATCAAGCAAAATCCTGGTAGTGCCTGCCTCAACTAAAAAAGCAGAAGGGTTACGAGTTTTAGTCGGCATCATGGTGCCGGAACCAAGCACAGTTAATTTCATCATACTAAAAGTATATCAGATTTTATATTATAGCATAAAATTTAATGGCGTCGCGTAATAAATCATAGATTTAAACGCGACAGCCACGTAAAAATCTTTGATTTTGTACGTGGCGCCCCCGAGAGGAGTCGAACCTCTAACCTACGCCTTAGAAGGGCGTCGTTCTATCCATTGAACTACGAGGGCATATAAAATGTTAAATGTTAAAAGTAAAAAGTTAAAATAAAACTCTATTAAAAGTATAGCAAAAATTTCCCCTAAAGTCCAGTTAGTTCTCCATCATTTTTATGAGGTCGCAATATCGCGTTTGTTAAAAACTACTGCTCCGATTGCTACGCCAACCACAATTGTAAGAACAAAAATCCAAACTCCTAATTTATCAATTGTCCCGCTAAACAAAACATCGGCCGAAAAATAATGGAAAAAGGAAATATATTTTAAGCTGTCAAGATTGTCTTTCAATGCCGAAACAAGAAAAGCAACATACATTACAATGATGATACCAGCCGAGATGCCATAAACCCACCCCTTGTGGGAAAAGATCGTTGACAAACAAAAAGCGATGGCATAAACTGCCAGAGAATATAACCAAGCAACCAAAAATAATTTATAATAACTGGCGGCAACATAATCAATGTGAAAAGCCGCTGCCATTGGGATAACTGAAAGGGTGGAAACTGCCGCAAAAATAGTTAAAAGAATTGCTGTCGATAAAAATCTGGCAAAATAGAGTTTGAGCCGGGAGATTGGCTGGGAGAGTAAAAACTCAATGGTCCCCTTTTCAATTTCCGCTGAAATGTCATTACCGGCAAAAGTGATGGCTAAAATCGCCGCTAAACTCTGGAAGACCAGACTAAATTGTTTAGTGGCCAGCAAACTTTCCAAGGTAAAATTCGTTAGCTGCGAAGAAGCAGAACCAAAAGCTTTTAACAAACTCTCTGGCATGGCTTTTAAAATCTCCCCCAACTGTTGGGTTTGACTTTGTAAACTAGGGTAAAGAGCGACATACAAAAGTAAAAGCAAAAGGGAAGAGGCACTATAAATTATAATCGGCCATTTCTTCTCTTTGATTGTCTCCCAAATTAATCTTGTCATTTGCGATCCTCCTTCGTCCCGATGTTCATCGGGACTTCGGCCGGATTCCGCGAAGCTTCATAAAACTCCATAAAAGTATCTTCCAAACTGATGTGGATGATCTCCAAATCTTTAACCTCAATTTTTGCTAATTTTTTAATGATTGGATTAATGTCGCCTTTTACCTTCAGTGTGATCAACCCTTCGGTATGGCTAACAACTTCTGTATTTTCATCTTTAAATATTTTCGGATCAACTCCTTGGGCACGAAAATTGACATCATACATTTTCATCAATTTCATATCAGAGATTTTTTCCACCGCCACCATTTTGCCTTCTTTAATGATGCCGACGCGATCACAGATTTTTTCCACTTCCGATAAATTATGGGAGGACATAAAAACTGTCCCGCCGGCTCTGGCAAAATCTTCAATATACAAATGAAAGGCGTTTTGTAAAAGCGGATCTAAAGATAAAGTTGGCTCATCCAAAAGCAAAACTTGGGGCTGGTTCATCAGGGCCAAAATAATGCTTAATTTCCGTCTATTGCCAGAAGATAAATTGGAAAATCTTAATTTTTGATTGAGGCCAAACTTTTTTAGTAAATCATTTATGATTTGGGAGCGACCACGGAGAATTTGCTGAAAGGCAAGATGTTTCCCTGCACTCCAGTGATTATAAAAACGAGGCATATCAGAAAGATAGCCGATTTTTCTCTTTAACTCAACGCTATCTTTTTGGGCATCTTTACCCAAAATCTCAATCTCACCTTCAGTTGGTCGAACAAAATCCATCATACAGCGGATGGTGGTGGTTTTGCCAGCGCCATTGGGACCTAAAAAGCCAAAAATTTCTCCTTTTTCTACGGCAAAACTTACACCATCAACGGCTTTGGTTTTGCCAAAATATTTCTGGAGATTTTTGACTTCAATGACTGGCATTTTATCTTACAACGACCCCACTATTACCGAAAGTCGTCCAACGGACTAAAAAATTCCTTGCGGGTTGATATCGTTCTCCGTATAAAGGATCTAATAAATAAAATCCTGTTGGTCTATCCGCACTGCCGGTAAAACCAATAACTACTTGGGTATGTTCACCGGGAATGCCTAAAATGGGCGTGCCATCTGGTGCAATCCACTTTGGCCACCTACCCCTACCAATATGAGTCCAAATTATTACTGGATTACCGTTTTGTATTTCAGTTGCAAGAAAAGAAGCAGTAGCATCTTCAAAAGATTGGGTTGGCCGATAATTTGCACCAATAGTAGCAATTGGCCCCCAGTAAACGCCATAACCGGTTTTTAACATTTTACCGTTAATGTCGCCGACAAATCCCCTGTGAGGATTACCCCACATCGGCTCAGAAGGCAGTTGGCTAATGAGGGTTGATTCAGCCACATCAGCACCTTTAGCCAAAAGTGCCATTCGTAGTGCTGCCACCTCACATGATAAACTATGCTCCTGGTGATGGAAAGGAATGTTTAATTTTACAGTTGGAGTTAATTTTGCCCTTGATTTATAATAAACTTTTTTTACTGTTCTTTTAACACCGCTATAATATTTTGATGTTGCTTGAGATTCTTGAATAAAAATTAGAAAGATTAAAACAATAACAAGCAAGCTTAATAAAATCTTTAAAATTTTTGACATTACGTCCTCCTTAATTATTATAAACCAAGTTGGGCATCAGAAAGCTGATCCTCTCCAAATACGTCATCAGAGATAGAAGACATTGTTTTATCCAAAGTGGAGATTTCATTGTCAACATCAGCGGAAACTGTTGTTTGAGTAGTAGAGGTAGTGATAAGGGAAGTTGTTGTGGTGGCCCCAAATTTTGAAGTAATTTGAGAACCGTAAAGCGAATAAATTAAATAACCGACGGCCAAGATAAGAATGATAATTAAAATGATAAGCAGTGTTTTGCTGGGTTTGGGTTGTTGGATCTCGGGGGTGGGTTGTGGTGGTGTTGGAGGTGGGGTTGGTTGTTGAATTGGTTGGTCTCCGTTCATTTTGCCTCCTTAAGGTGTTGAAGTTGATGTTGTTGAGGAAGAAGCTGTTGAAGAAGTTGACAAAGAGGAACTCGTACTAGTGCTGGTATTATTGGAAGTGGCGCCCGGATACTGCTTTTTAATTGCTAAAAGATCGACCCTTATAACTGTCCGCCAATAGTCGCGAATATCAGCTGCTTTTTGATGAACGATTTTCAATTGAGCCCTAGCTTCTTTTAATTTGGCTTGAAAATCAGAGTTAGGCTGCTGGCAAGTCAAAGCAGGCAATTGAGCTAAGATGACTTGATAATCGGAGTAGGCTTGCTCAAAATCAGCAATTTTCCCTTTGAGGGTAGCCAAATCAATTGCCAATTTTGTTGTATCATAGCCCTTGGCTTTGATGCGGTCTATAAATTTCTCCAACCGGCTCACTAAATTCTCATAGGCCTTGCTATGAGCAGTCTTGATAGTTTGAAAATGGGACAGACGCTGATTTGTCCGAGTCTCCACATTTTTACACTTATTGGTATTGACCTGGCTGGTGGTGGTGATGGCTTTGGCTGAAAGAGCAAAACCACAAATCATCATAAAGACCAGAAATGTTGTTAATTTTTTATACATTAACTTCTCCTTTCCTAATTTTATTATATCATAATGGGGTGGCCGACGGGATTTGCACCCGCAACCACCAGTGCCACAGACTGGTGCTCTGCTGTTGAGCTACGGCCACCATATTTCTATTATACTATTATTGCTGGCGCCCCCGGGAGGATTCGAACCCCCAACACCAGGTCCGAAGCCTGGCGTGATATCCATTTCACCACGAGGGCCCTTCGTTCCACTCAGGGTAAACTCTTCCTACTTGACCAAGTTTACACTGAGCTCATCTTTGATGAGCGAAGTGGAGCGGGTGAACGGAATCGAACCGTCGCCCTGACCTTGGAAGGGTCACGTTCTACCATTAAACTACACCCGCACTTCGCAATTACTGAACGAAGCTCGAACCTTTTTCGAGCAACAATTTCTGCAATGACGGGCAGAAATCCCGCCCAGCGTTTCCGCTCGCCTGACGGCGAGCAAAACAGAAAAATTTTCTTAACATTTTTTAGCTGCGCGCCCCCCAAATTTTTTTCAATTAAGGAAACGAAAATTTTTCTGTTTTGCCTTCCTGCTGATGCAGGAATTGCGGAAACGCTTTCCCACCCCCAGACGGAGCGGGCGGGCAAAAATTCATTTCCCCCAGACCCCCTTTTCTTTTTGCCCGCCCGCATTGCCCGCTTCGCGGGCGAGCCGCCGATTAATCTTACTCTTAT
>Ga0210018_1001069_pt1 | contig 14447 bp, 10 predicted proteins | sample CryGeyCG2014_010_2_FD_183967 | JGI IMG/M metagenome (GOLD analysis project Ga0210018, IMG submission 183967) | Groundwater microbial communities from aquifer - Crystal Geyser CG09_land_8/20/14_0.10 (SPAdes) (version 2) | ecosystem: Environmental > Aquatic > Deep subsurface > Groundwater | place...
AAATCTTTAATCAATAAATCCTTTGGTATCAAATAAGCTTCCACTCCTTGAGTATTCAAGCTCAATCTACTATTAGCCGTATCCCAATTCCAATAAGCATAATCATAATTAGCGGCTGTATTAGCATTATTAAAATGATCAAACCAAGTCGCCGTCTTTGATAAATCAGCCGTGCTTGGAGCCGAGGGATTACCGTAATACAAATAAATTTCTTTAAGACCATAAGCCGAAATATACGGTATCTTGACGACCGCGGTCGCAGTCACGCCATTCTCTTTCATCTCCGTCCCATCATCATTTATCTCCCAACCGAAATTAAGCAAGGTTTGACCATTATTATCAGTAAAACGCAAATCAGAAAAATCATTATTCATTAAAGGATCATAAGGAACTTCTACATTAATTTCAAAATCAACTAAATTGTTAGCATTTAAACTATTATCAATGATTACTTTTTTTCTCTTTTGCCAATCAGCCATATTATCTTCAAAGCTTATTTTTTCCGACCAATCGCTTGATAAACCGCTTTGATCATAAGCCCTAACTTGAAAAGCGTAGACTACTTTTTTTAGACCAATAATCACAAAAGATGTCGCTGCTGAAGTAGCCGTGCTTAAAACCTCATCCTCCCACCAGTTAATCTCATAATGATCAATACCTGAAAAATCATCAACCGCTGACCAAGAAAAAATCAATTTGTCTTCTTCTTTATTGTAGACAACATTTAAATTTTGTGGCGTGGCTGGCGGATTTTTATCTAAACTAAATTCTGATGTTGAGGTTGTCTCTTGCTGTTTGCTGTCTGAAAAAGAAAAGGCCTCTGCCAAATAAAAATCTTCAGGCAAAGTCGAAGAAACATTGAAAAGCCAATCGTAAGAAAAATTTTCTTTTTTCTCTATTGAAGCAGAATGAAAAATGGGTTGTTCTGACCAATTTGAAGCATCAACCCAATATTTATTAAGGCTTTTACTTTTTAAAGCAACTTCAACGCCAGCCATCAGATCAGTTGAACTGGTTGAGACTTGAGCCATGCCTTCAATTTTATCAAACCAATTATAGAGATTGTAAATTCCGGTTGTTAAAATATTTGTTTGAAAAAATATCTGTTCTTCGCCGCCTGAAGGTTGACTATTGGCCATTTTTGGCGTGCCCAGAATAGGATAATTATTTTTATCATGACCATTAATCGTTTGTTCATTATTCGTCTGCCAATTAGTTGCTAAATTACCAGAGATAGAAGTATTAATTCTTTCCATTGACGCTTTCTTTTCTGCTGAGCCAGCAAGCCAGCCAGAAGAGCAACTGACCATATCAATTAAATTTCCATTGCCGTCCCTGAGTTCTAAATCTTCGCCACTATTTCCCAAACTCCCTTGATAAATTTGATCTGCTTGAAGATCAGAAATAGTCTGATCATCTGTTCTTTCTAAGAGCCAAAAACTCTGGGCAGGAAGACTCCCTCCCAAATTAATTTTTAAACCACCATCTTGCGATTCTAAAACAAAACCATTTAAATTAATTGTTTGGTTGGTGTTATTATAAAGCTCTAACCATTCATCAACTGCTTCAGCCGTGGTGCCCATCCAGGCAATTTCATTAATCACCACATCTAAAAAATTATAAGCGGAGTAACTGGGGGAGGAAGGGGTTGGAAAAACATTATAATTATAAATAGTGGTTGGCGACGATTGAGTGGTTGGAGTAGTAGATTGAGTTGTCGTGGACTGAGTAGACTGGGTTGAAGTAGAAGCGCCAGAAGAGAGAGGATTATTTAAATTTTTTAATCTCTCCGGCATGACAATTTTATTAGATTGACCAGGCGTGGGAAGGCTGGTCAGTGCAAAATCCTTGAGATCATTATCCGTGTCCTTACCATCAAATAAACGCGCCACTGCTTCCCCTTCTAAAGGGGCAGGAGCATTATTTAAAATCTGGCCATCGTCAAAATTGCCATAAGCAACTTTATCAATGATTTTTTGAATGTATTTCAAAATCAGGACATCGCCTTTGTTATTAAGGTTAAAATTAAAATTTTGACCGCGAGTTAAAACTAAAAAACCTTTCGGTTCAATCGAAAGACCTTTTAAATTGGCCGCCCGACCGCTACCAAATTCCGGGCCAGTGTTATCCTCAATAGTAAAATCATTAAGTTCAATCTTTTCATCCTTTTTATTATAAATTTCAATCCATTCTGTTTGTTCTTCTCCTGGAAAAGAAAAAATCTCATTAATGACCAAATCTCCTGAATTGATAAACAACGCAGATAAAGCCGGCGCCCCTATTTTTTCTTTTACCGCCTTTTCTTTTTTCTTTTCTGTTTCACTTTTCTTCAAACTTGTTTGATCTTTATTTAATGGCTCTTTTTTTGTCTTTACTATTTTCTCTGTTTCTTCTGCCTTCTCTGTTTTTTCTGTTTCCTTCGCTTCGCCCTCATTTTTTTCTAAATCAAAATCTAAAAAATTTTCCTCAGATTGTCCTTGATTAGGAAATAAATCCTTCCCTGTTCTTTCAGCGATTTCTTCGCCTTCTTTCAATCCTGCTTCAATGCCTTCTTTGGTATCTTTTATATCTGCCAGAGAGCCAGCAATAAATTTGCTTTTCTCCATAATTTTTTCCGTTATTGTTTGAGGAATAATAGCTGCTTGATTTTTCAAATCTGTCTTAACGCCTAAAAATTGTAAACCGCTCTCTGCTAAAGCCAATTTTCTTTTAATGTCATTAATTAAATTAACTATTTTATTAAAATGAAGTTTCTTAAAAATTGCTTGTTTAACAACCTTTAAACCGAGATCACCTAAAACCCTGGTGATAATGGCCTGAAATGTTTCCTTTTTAATTTGTGACTCAGGCAGCATCCCAGCTAAAGATTTTTTGTGATAAGAAGCAATCGGAATATCAACCTTAACTTCTTTTAAAGTTGGCTGAAGATATTGGGTATAAGGGAAGAAAATGTAAAGATCGCTTCCTTTTTCTTTCCCAAAAAAATTTAAATTACCAAGAATTTTTAAATCTTTTTTTAAAAGACTTTCAAAAAAATCCATTGCTTCTTTAAAAGCAAATCTCTCCCAAAATCCACCTTGGCCAAAACGATGAATTTTAGAAAATTCTTTTGTTTGCGAAAAACAATCGCCGCTATCATTAATTGCGCCAAGATTATCATAGCCATCAGGCGTGATGTTAATCGTGTAGTAAATTCTGTTAAAGCCAGTTGGTTTGGGATGATAGGCGAGAATAGGGTTGTTTAAACTTTCATAAATTTTTTCCGCTAAACCAACTGAAGTCCACTGGCCAGACAGCGGTCCTTTTTGGTCTTTGAGCGCGTAATCTTCTGTCTCGTTTTTTTGGTACTTAATTTGGTTTCTTAAATTCTTTATTTCGTTGAGAGAAAGTCTCCTTGGGATTTTAACGCCAACGAATTCTTCACCTTTATCCAAATCAATAAAAAATCGAGCTGGATTAATCATAACCCGACCATAAGAAACTTCTGCAATTGATGGTTCATTATCTATTTTGCCTAAATAAATGCTCACGCCTCCTAAATGTTGATTACTTAAAAATGGCGACCAACTAAATTCGTTCAAACCGTACATCTTGCCATTTTCTCCTGTTTTATAAAGAAGCGTTCCAACAGGCAGTGCCTTAATTTTGGCTGAAAATAAAAATAAAAAAAAGAAGAAAAAAAGAAAGATTATTCTTGTATTCTTCATTCTCAATTTGATCATAGCCCCTCATTTATTTCTTCTTCAGTGGCTGGCTTAACCTCATATTTTTCACCGGTAATTTCCCCTAAAATTTCAGCCGCCATTTCTCTAACTGCTCCATGCTCATCATTTAATAAATCCTTTAAACCAGAAATTACCAATTGATTGTCTTTAATTTCTCTAAATATTTGATTTAAAAAATAGATCAAATTTATGGCTTCTGTTCTTACCACTAGTTTTAAACTTCTGTCTTTGGCGATCTCAACTATCTCTTCAATTCTTCTATATGTTTCTCTAGGATAATTTGCAATCAAAGCATGGCCGGCATTAGCGCTCACGTCACTGTCCGGATTTTTTAATAACTCGAATAAACTATCGATATCATTCGGGCTTTCTTTAACTAATAATTTAGTCGCTGCCACTTTTACGCCAGAAAATGGATTAGCCGGCTCATTGTTAATAATTTCTTTGGCTATTTCTTTAACTCTTGGATCATTATTCTTAACTAATTTTAAAATATCAAAAGCCCTTAATCGTATTTCTTCATTTTCGTTTTGATCAGCCGCGATTTTTAAAATTGCTTCATAAAGATCTTTGTCTTTTTCTAGCTCATATTTGCTATTTTTCATCTCGAAGTTAATTGAAGATAAAGTTTCGGCTCGAATTTCAGGACTTTTTGTTTTGTCGTTAAGAATTTCAGCGTAATCATAAACACCCGGCCCTTTTTTAAAAAAAGCAAGGGTAATTTTCCAAGATTCATTAATAAAACAAAAAAGATTACAATCCGCGCTTTTTAAATCGTATTCAGCTACCGCTAAACGAACTTGATCATTAGCTAATTTCTCCGGTATTTCCAAAAGAGGTGTTTTTAAAAAAATAAATATCACCACAAAATGGGTGATGAATAAAATAACAATAACAAAAAGAAAAATCTTCAAAATTTTCATAATTCTTATCAAATTTTGTCCTTCTGAGGCGCCCTGCCGAAGGCTTGCTGACCCCGCTTTGCGGTGGAAGCAATAGCGCCGAAGGAGGAGCAAAATTTGAGATTAAGATAAACCTATTTTTATCGCGGGCCCCATACTGCTACAAATGACGATTTGCTTGATAAAATCGCCCCCGCCGCCGCCAGCGGACTTGCCCTTCCCAATTGACTCAATAAAGGCCTTAATATTTTCTTTAATTTTTTCTTTATCCCAAGAAGCTTTAGCCAGAGCCGCGTGGATAATCTGACCTTTGTCTGTTTTATAAAAAAGTTCGCCTTTTTTTAATTTTTTAATTAATGAAGCGATATCTTTAGTAATTGTTCCTTTTTTGGGATTAGGCATTAAACCCTTCGGCCCTAAAATTTTGGCAATCTTAACCAGCTTAGCCATCATTTCTGGTTCAGCCACTGCTTCATCAAAATCGGCCTTGCCGGTTTCTTTAATTTTTTCAATCAGGTCATCGGATCCTACGACATCTGCTCCGGCTGCCTCAGATTCTTTTATTCTTTCCGAGGTCACAAAAGCAGCGATCTTTTTATTTTTAGTTGAACCAGCCGGCAAAGAAACCGTGCCTGAAAAACCTCCTTCACCTAAACGTAAATTCACGTGGGCTTCTATTGTCTCATCAAAACCTTTTCTTTTGTTCTCTTTAATAAAATCAATTGCCTCGTCAAGAGTGTAAATTTTTTGAGGATCAATTTTTGCTTTAATTTTTTGATATTTTTTGCTCCTCATTTTTAATTTTTAATTTTTAATTTTTAATTTCAATGCCCATCTGTCTAGCCGTTCCTTCAATAATTTTACAAGCGGCTTCAAGACTCGTCGTATTTAAATCTGGCATCTTAATTTTTGCAATCTCTTTGATTTGTTTTTTAGTTACTTTACCAACTTTCTGTTGAAGAGAACTCCCTGAACCCTTTTCTATTCCCGCTGCTTTTTTTAATAATTCTGAAGCTAGCGGTGTTTTTAAAACAAAAGAATAACTTCTGTCTACATAAATAGTAATTTCAACTGGAATAATATTCCCTATTTTGTCTTTAGTCGCTTCATTAAATTTTTTACAAAAATCCATGATATTTACACCATGTTGACCTAAGGCCGGCCCAACCGGCGGCGCTGGATTTGCCTGGCCAGCAGAAATTTGCAATTTAACAACTGTTTTTATTTTCTTCATAGCTTTTTAATTTGTAAAAAATCTAATTCAACCGGTGTTTCTCTGTTAAAAACCGACACCATCACCCTGACCCTCCCTCTCGCCTCGTCAACAGAAGCTACTTCTCCCTCAAAACCTTTAAATGGTCCATCGGTAATTCTAATAGGAGCATGAATACTAATATCAATTTTATATTTTGGCTCTTCTATCCCCATTCTTTTTTGAATAGTTTTTATCTCTGTCTCAGAGAGAGGGGTTGGTTCAGGGCCAACGCCAATAAAACCAGTCACGTTTGGCGTATTTCTGACTACATACCAAGATGCTTCATTGACAATCATTTTAACCAAAACATAGCCAGGAAAAATTTTTTCGGTTATTATATGTCGCTTTCCGTTTCTGATCTTAATTCTTTTTTCTGTTGGAACCAAAACATCAAAAATTTTGTCTTTTATGTCCATTGATTCAATTCTTTGCTTTAAATTTTTAGCTACCATTTCTTCATAGCCAGCATAAGTATGAAGAGCAAACCATTTAGGATTCTCTTTTTTTATTTCTTTTTCTTCGGCCATATTAGTGAATAAATAAATTTAGCAATCTGCTCAAAAAAAAGTCAACGACGCCAATAAAAAAAGCAGTCACTAAACTAACTATCACCACTGTTAAAGTGTCACTGACTATCTTTTGTTGATCAGGCCAAATAACTTTTTTAAGTTCAATTATAGAATCTTTAATATATTGAACAAATTTCATAAATTAAACATCTAAATTTTGAACAGCTCGAGCATGAGTTTGAATAAATTTTTTTCTTGGACCGACCTCTCTACCCATTAAAATTTCAAACACTTCGTCAAGATTCTCCGCTTCTTCAATAATCACTTTTTTTAAAATTCTTTTCTCGCTGTCCATTGTTGTATTAAAAAGTTCTTCTGGATTCATCTCTCCTAATCCTTTATAACGTTGGATATTTATTTTCTCTCTAATTCCTGGTTTGTCAAGAAGCCCTTCGGCAAGCCCTTCGGTAGTGAGCTCAGGGCGAATCTGCTCAGGACGTGGCCGGGCCCATTTTTTGATAATTTCTTCTTTTTCTTTTTCAGAATAAACATATTTTATTTCTTTTCCTTTTTCTAATTTATATAAAGGAGCTTGAGCAACATAAAGATAGCCATTTTTAATAATCTCTGGAAAATAACGATAAAAAAAAGTTAAAAGCAGGGTTTTTATATGTAAACCATCGGAATCAGCGTCAACCATAATCACAATTTTATGATAACGCAAACGAGAGAGATCAAATTGTTCGCCGATGCCCGCTCCTAAAGCAGTGATTAATGACCTTAATTCATCGTTAGCCAAAATTTTATTAATCGCCGCTTTTTCAACATTAAGAATTTTTCCTTTTAAAGGTAAAATTGCCTGCGTATAGCGATCTCTTCCTTGTTTTGCCGAGCCTCCGGCTGAATCTCCTTCCACTAAGAACAGTTCGCTCTCTTCTGGATTTTTAGAAGTGCAATCTGCCAATTTCCCCGGCAAGGACAAGCTTTCTAAAACCCCTTTTCTTAGGACAGTGGTCCTTGCTTCACGAGCTGCTTCACGAGCCTTGGCTGATAAGAGACATTTAGAAATAATTGCTTCTGTATCTTTAGGATGTTCTTCTAAAAAAATTCGAAAAGCTTCGGCGAAAACCGTTTCAACAGCTGTTCTCGCTTCAGGATTTCCTAAACGGTTTTTAGTTTGACCTTCAAATTGCGGCTCCCTTAATTTTACGCTAACAATCGCAGTTAAACCTTCTCTGACGTCTTGATTCGTCAAATTTTCTTCATTCTCTTTTAAATATTGTCCTGTCCTAGCGACACTATTAATGACGCGCGTTAGGGCAGACCGAAACCCAACCAAATGCATCCCTCCTTCACTGGTATGAACATTATTAGCAAAGCCATAAACAATTTCTTTGTAATCTTTTGTATATTGAAGAGATACCTCAACAGCAACATTATTTATTTCTTTACTAACATAAAAAATATCTTTCTGCGAAACTTCATTAGTGCGATTTAAATAACGAATAAAAGAGGCAAGCCCTCCTTCAAAATAAAAATTATACGATTTAAATTCTTTCCCTCTTTTGTCTTCCACTCTAATTTTTAAACCTTTTGTGAGGTATGCTTGTTCACGCAGAAAAGAAAGAATTGTTTCCCAATTAAATTTAATTTCCGGAAAAATTTCCTGGTCAGGCTCAAAAATAATGGTCGTCCCTGTATTTTCTGTTTTGCCAATTGGTTTTACTTTTGTTGTTGGTCTTCCTCTTTGATATTCTTGAGCCCAAATTTTACCATTCCTCTCTACTTCTGCTTTAAAATAAGAAGAAAGCGCGTTAACCACAGAAATACCCACTCCGTGTAATCCTCCAGAAACTCTATAAACTGTGTCAGCAAACTTACCGCCTGCATGAAGCTTTGTCGTCACCACTTCTAAAGCGGAAAGACCTGTTGGTTTATGAATATCAACTGGGATACCCCGGCCATTATCTTTAACTAAAACACGATTCTCTGGTAAAAGTTGAATCAAAATTGTGTCAGCATAACCAGCGACTGCTTCATCAATCGAATTGTCCACCACCTCTTTTATTAAATGATGCAATCCTTCAAGACCAGTCGAACCAATATACATCGCCGGCCTTTTCCTGACTGGCGCCAGACCCTCAAGTAAAATAATCTGTTCTGCTTTATATTTTTCCGCTGCCTGTTTTTTGGTTTCTCCGACGCTTCGGTCGGAGCCCCGACCCTTTGGCGTCGGGGTTAATTTTAATTTATCAGTTTGCATTTTTTAATTTTTAAAATCTGTTTGTTGTTAGTTGTTAGTTATTTAGTAAGGTAATAAGTTTTTAAACCATTTTTTTAAAGTTTCAAAAAATCCTCGATGGTTTTTAATTTCTGCTCCAAAACTCTCTCTTTGCTCTTTTGTCCAAATAATCAAACCAATTGCCGTTGCATATTTAGGATCAAAAGCTTCTTTTAATTCACTGTCAAAACCTGTCGGCTTCCCCAAGAAGCACGGTAACTTTAAGGTTTCTTTAGCTGTCTCAATTAAACCAGCTAACTTAGAACCAGCACCGGTTAAAATTACGCCAGCTGGTAATTTCCGTGTTCTGCCAATTGCTATTAATTCTTTGTCAGCTAATTTAAAAATTCCCTGACATTTCTCATTAACGACTTTAGCTAAAGATCTTCTTGAAAAAATTTCTTCTAATTTTTCATCAAATTCTTTCAGATCTATTTTTTCGCTGATCTTAACCCTTTTATAATCAGAAGTTCCACAGGCAATTTTAACTGCCTCTGCCACCGGGATTGAGGAACGTAAAGCGATGGCAATACTTGAAGTAATATCCCGAGATCCAACAGACAAGGTTTTGGCCGTTAAAATATCTCCTTCCTCATAAACAATTAAATGGCTAATGGTTTCGCCAATATCAAGAACGGCGACACCAAGCTCTTTTTGTTTTTTATCTAAGAATGCTTCAGCAATAGCGAGGGCGGAAAAAACAATTTTCTCAATTTCCAACCCGACGCGGTGTAAACAGTAAATCAAATTTTTTATTTGTCGGGTTAAATCAAGAATAATTTGCACTTCCACTTCAAGTCTCACGCCAGTCATGCCAACCGGATTTTTAATACCTGTTTGATTATCCACTTTAAAAGTTCTTGGCAAAACATGAAAAATTTCATAATTAGGGGGGGTCGCAATTGTTTGAGCTGCTTCAATCGCTCGTCCTACATCTTCCGATTTTATCTCACCATCTGAGCCAGAAACAGCGACGACTCCTCGACTTTCTTGAGAAAGAATATTAGTTCCACTAATCCCAACATTAACTGACTCAATCGGAAAACCAATTATTCGTTCTGCTTTTTCTAAAGCCGCTGAAAGACTAGAAATAACATCTTCAATGTCAACAATCACTCCTTTGCTAATTCCTTCCGAAGGACTTTCAAATATTCCTATAATTTCTAAGTCATCTTGATAAACTTGACCAACAGCAATTTTGATTGTGCTTGAACCAAGATCTAAACCTGTAATTATTTTATTACTCGGCATATTTTTATTTTACTAAAAATTACAAAAAAAGCAAGCCCCTTAAAGTAATTTTCAATTGCCAATTTTCAATTAAAGATTGATTTATAATTGATCATTGATCATTCTAAAACGTTTCCACCATTTAATCAAATTAGATTCTATTTTTTCCTCATTTGAAGTATTATCAACAGTTTTTCCTTCTGCTTGTTTAATAATAATCATCACGTTTTCTCCTGGCTCTTTAAGACCCAATTTAAGCCTTGCTTCTCTTTCTTTCAAAAGATCAGTCCCCCCTGAAGACACTATTTCTTCTATTTTTTTGTTTTCTTCTTCCAATTTCATTATTTCTTCTTTTTTAGAAATCAACTCTCTCCCTTTTTCGTTTCTCTTTTTTAATTCTTTAAACAACGAAAGAGATAAAAAAAACAAGATTAAAATTAAAACAATTAAAAATAATTTCGAATTAAAAAAATCTTTAAAAGTAAATTCTTTTTTCATGCCAAAAAATTAAAAATTTCTGAGGAAATCCCTCGCTACTGCTCGGGATGAAAGCGTTTCACAAATTATTCAACGCTTTCATCTATACAATTCCCTATAGACCTCCATCGGAATACTTACCTCTCCTTTTCTCGCCATTTTTTTCTTTCCCTTTTTTTGTTTAGCTAAAAGTTTTTTCTTTCTAGTAACATCTCCACCGTAGAGGGGAGCGGTTACGTCTTTTCTTCTAGCTGAAATTCTTTCAGCGGCGACAATTTTTCCGCCAATCGCCGCCTGCAATTTAACTTCAAAAAGCTGAGGAGGCAAAACCTCTTTTAATTTCAACAACAAATTTCTGGCCCTTTCATAAGCTTTGTCTTTATAAACTAAAATTGACAACTGCTCTATTTTTTTGTCAGCAATTAAAATATCCAATTTATTAACTTCAACCTCGCAGAATTCCCCAAGTTCGTAACTATAAGAAGCAAAACCATGGCTCGCAGATTTAAGTTTATCATAAAAATTTTGAATCAAGAGACTTAATGGTATTTGAAACTCAATAAGATAAGACGAACCAAGATAATCAATCCTCCCAAAAATAAATCTATCACGATTTTCAGCAGAAAAATTTTCTAAAAATTTTGTTACTTTGCCAAAATGCTCTTTAGTCACCATGATCTTAATCTTAACAAGTCTTTCTTCAACTTTCTTAATTTTCCCTTCTGGAAATTCATGAGGAGAACGAACAAGCACTGTCCTGTCTTGCTCCAGGGTTAAACGATATTCGGTTGTTGGCGGCGTGATAATCAACTCAATTTGATATTCTCTTTTTAATCTTTCGCTAATAATCTCTAAATGAAGTGGGCCTAAAAAACCTAAACGAAAACCAAAACCTAAAGATTTTAAATGCTCTGGCCTTAAATCAATGCTTGGATCATTAAGTGCTATTTTTTCTAAAGCCTTTTTAAATTTTTCAAAGTCATCACCGCTTCTCGGATAAAAACCCGCAAAGACCATTGGTTGAGGGGGACTAAAACCTTTTAAAGGCTCTATTATTTTCCCTATTTTTTCATCTTTTTCCAAGAAAATAGTTTCTCCAATGCGAGCCAATTTAATTTCTTTAAGGCCAGTAGCCAGATAACCAATTTGACCGGACATCAGTTCCCCGCTACTTTTAAGCTCTGGCGTGAAAATGCCTATGTCCTCAACGTCGGCCGTAATTTTGTTATTAAAAAATTTTATCTTTTCACTTAATTTAATTTTCCCTTCAATTACTCTCACATAAATAATGACTCCTCTATATTCATCAAAAAAAGAATCAAAAATTAAGGCTCGAAACGGTTTTTGCCCTTCGTCGGGACTCCTCAGGATCTTCGATCTGTCGCCAGTTGGCGGAGCCAGGTACTGTACAGTACCTGGCGGAGGAATTTTTTTAATAATTTCTTCTAAAATTTTTTCCACTCCTTCGCCATATTTAGCTGAAACGCAAAGAACTTCATCTAACGCCACTCCGACAAAATCAACTAACTCCTTTTTTCTCAGATTAACATCGACATCTGGCAAATCTATTTTATTGACTATTGGAATAATTTTAAGTTGAAGAGCGCGAGCTAAATAAAAATTAGCAACGGTTTGCGCTTCTAAACCGTTTCTGGCATCAACTAAAAGAAGGGCTCCTTCTGTCGCGGCCAGAGACCTTGAGACCTCATAAGAAAAGTCAACATGACCAGGCGTGTCAATCAAGTTCAATGTATATCCCTGCCATTTCATGGTAACTGGTTGAAGCTTAATGGTGATTCCTCTTTCTCTCTCCAAGGACAACTGGTCCAGATATTGTGGCCTCATTTTTTCTTTGGGGATCGTGGCCGTTAATTCTAAAAGCCGATCAGCCAAGGTTGATTTACCCGCGTCTACATGAGAAATAATCGAAAAGTTACGAATTTTGTTTAAATCTTCAGACATAAAAAAATCTAAAAATATCTTTTATTTTTTTCGCTTCTTCTAATTTGAACGCCAAACTCAATAAGTAATAAAATAAAAGACTAATTAAAATTATAAACATTGTTTCAAAAAAAACATTGATCGATTTTGTTAAATCAAACAATGGGGCAAATAAAAATTTTAAAAAAATAATTAAAGCCCCGGTCAAAAAAGAGAAAATAAGAAATTTAAAGACGGGATAAATAATTTCTTTTTGAGCATATTTAAAATTTTGTTTTTCTAGAAAAAAGTAAAGCAAGAAAAAATTAACTAAATTTGAAAAAGTGAAAGAGAGGGCTAAACCTTTAACGCCCCAGATTTTACCTAAAATGATACAGCCAACGATATTTAAAACAAGACTGATAACCGCGATAAAAACAGGAGTTTTTGTGTTATGTTGAGCATAAAAAGCTCTGGCTAAAAGAGGAATCAGACTTTGAGCAAAAATGGACAAAGAAAAAAATCCTAAAGCTTGGGCAGTCAGAAGGCTGTCTTTTTTTGTAAATAAACCGGCTTCTAAAATAATTTTAACAATTTCATTTCTAAAAAGAAAAAAAATGACAGTCAGCGGCAACATAAAATAAAAAATTTGTTTCATTGTTTTTGATAGTTTCTCGGCAAAAACTTGGTGATCGCCAGATGCGTAACAGGAAGAAAGATAAGGAAAAACAGAAACAGCCAAAGGCACGCCGACGAGGCCAACAGCGAAACTGCTTAAATTAAAAGAAAGATTATAAATTGCGATTGCTCCCACGCCAATTAAAGAAGCGATTGCAGTCGTGATCAAAACATTTAATTGATTAACCACCAAGCCAAAGAAACGGGGAGCCATTAAGAAAAAAATTTCTTTTACTCCTGAAGAGAAAGATAAAAGCGGTTGCCAAACGAATCCTGTTTTCAGTAAAAAGGGTATTTGCACGGCTAGATGTAAAAAAGAGCCCAAGACCACTCCCCATCCTAAACCGAAAATTCCTAAACCTGTCTTTGTCAAAAATAAAATTCCAAAAATAATCCCGAGATTATACATTAAAGGCGCGAGACTATAAACCAAAAATTTGTGGAAAGAATTGAGTAAACTGGAAATCACATTGCTGACTGTAAAAAATAAAATGCTCAAAGTAATAATCCTGGTAAAAGAAATAGCAAGATCCAAGGTCCCTTGACTAAAGCCAGGAGCGATAATTGTCATCAGAGCTGGCGCAAAAATAACAATAAAAACACTTAAAATAAAAATTATTAAAAAAAGAATATTCAAAATTGAATTTGTGATCTGCCAGGCTTTATTTTTGTCTTTCTGCCAAGCATTCAAAAAAACCGGAATAAAAGCCGAAGAAAAAGCGCCTAAAATTAAGGTATTAAAGACAAAATCAGGCAAACGAAAAGCAACAAGATAAGCATCTAAGATTTCACCCGCGCCAAAGTTCGTTGCCAGAAGTCGATCGCGCCAAAGACCTAAAAACTTAGTTAAAACAGAAAAAACAGCAATAATTATTGCCGCCCCAGCAATTGAATTTTCTAAAACTAAAAATTTATTTAAATTTATTTTGCCAAGCATGCTTAACAATGTCCTCCATGTTTTTTTTAAAAATCTTTTTGTCAAACTTTAAAGAATAATCCCTAATTTTTTGAGGATTAAAATCTTCTGATTTAAATTTTTTTATTGTTCCTGCCAAAGAACTCGGCTCTTGTTTGTCAAAAAACAAACCAGTTTCCTTTTCAATCACTGTCTCAAGCGCTCCTCCTCCCCTGAAAGCAATCACCGGCCTCCCAGAAGCCATTGACTCTACAGCCGTAATACCAAAATCTTCTTTTTGCGGAAAGATTAAAGCTTGAGCCCGCGAAAGATACTTTGCTTTCGTCGCCTCATCAACAAAACCTAAAAAATCAATATTTTTTCCTACTTTTCTTTTACCGGAAAAGCTGTCTCCGCCAATAATTTTTAAAGGCAAACCAAGTTGATTAAAAGCCTCAATCGCTAAATCTACTTTCTTATAAAATCTCATTCGTGAAATAAGCAAAAAATAATTTTCTATTTGCTCAGAAATAAAAAAATTATCCGTTTCCACTGGCGGAACCTGCGCTTCTCGG
>Ga0210018_1001082_pt1 | contig 14382 bp, 13 predicted proteins | sample CryGeyCG2014_010_2_FD_183967 | JGI IMG/M metagenome (GOLD analysis project Ga0210018, IMG submission 183967) | Groundwater microbial communities from aquifer - Crystal Geyser CG09_land_8/20/14_0.10 (SPAdes) (version 2) | ecosystem: Environmental > Aquatic > Deep subsurface > Groundwater | place...
TAGTGAGCGAAGCGAACGATATGGCTCAAGGCAAATTTACCGAAAAAATAATACGGCTTCGGTGCGCCGTCTGTAAGCACGTAAACTACACCACCCGCAAGAACAAAAAGGTGGTGGAGCGGAAGATTGAGTTCAAGAAGTACTGCAGGTGGTGTAAGAAGCATACGACTCACAAGGAGTCGAAAAAGTAGAATTCAGGTTTTCAAGATAGAAATATAAAAGGCCCTGTTTGGGCTTTTTATATTTTGCGTTTTATGATACAATTTATGTAAACTAGGGTAGGGGTCTATTTATGAAATGTGAGGAACGCTTTAAAGCAATTATATTAAGACGGCGCGGCTATTCTTTGAAAGAAATAGCCGAAGAATTAAGAGTATCCAAAAGCTCTGTTTCCTTGTGGGTGCGGGATGTGGCATTGAGTAAGAAGGCAAAAGATAAACTTTTGCAGACAATCAAAATAGGACAATTTGTATCTGCGGAACGGAAAAAGGAGCAAACGCGAGCGCTTGAGCAAAGGTATTTTCAGGAGGCAGGGAAAGAAATAAAGGAAAGGCCGAATTTTGAGAAAGTTCTGTGCGCTATGATTTTTTGGTGCGAGGGGACTAAAAACGTGCACGGCGGCGTGGCTTTTACCAATTCCGACCCCCAGCTTGTCGCTACCTTTTTGAAATTACTGCGCAAGAACTTTACTATTAATGAATTGAAATTTCGTCCATGTATCCACCTGCATTCTTACCATTCTAACAAGCGCCAACTTGATTTTTGGTCAAAAGTGACGAATATTAATAAGAGCCAGTTTATTAAACCATATCGAAAGCCGAATAGCGGAAAGCGAATCCACGAGCATTACGAGGGGTGCGTTTCTATAAAGTATCACAGCACTGATTTAGCGAGACGGTTGACTGGTATTGCAAAGGCTTTCATGGCGATAACGGGGGCATAGGCTCAACGGCAAACCGCGGGACTCCAAATCCTGATTTCGAGGTTCGAATCCTCGTGCCCCCGCCAGTCAGGAAATGAAGTCATTGGCTCGCCCGCTACGCGGGCTCGCCAGCCGTTTTTCGGGGAAATTTTCCGCCATAGGCGGATCTGCCTCTGGCACGACAAGCCGTTTTGAATTCAGCATAAAGTTCGAGCCGACATTTTTGAGAAATGCGCGGATTTGCGTTTTGTCGCCCTGCGACAAAAGAATTTTGGCTTGGCTACTCAATAAAATCACTTCTCGCATCGGTTCGAGCCAATTATTTCCCTTTTGTTCAAAATCTCTGATTTCTTGGTCAATATCGGCTTTCTCGTTCAAGAGTTTTGCTTTCTTGGCTTGATACTCCTCTGGCGATATGCCTTTGCCCTCAATGTAAATATCGAGAAGCCGATCTATTTTCTGCTCAACTTCCGCTTTTCGGTCTTTCAGATTTTGAACAAAAGAAACGCCCTCGCTTTGGATACTCGCTTTTTCGCGGTCTAGCTCGGCAAGCATATTTTCCGCCCAGTCGTCGGGAATAGAAACTTTTTGAATGACGGCTTTCATCTGTTCAACAAGTGCCTCCTCGCGGAGATACTTTTCATTACAGGTTTGCTTTTTCTTCGTGCAACGATAATAGATGTGTCCTTTTTGGGTTTCGGCGGTAATGAGGCAACCGCACTTTCCACATTTCATAAAACCGGAAAAAGCAAACTCATGTTTTCGCTTCCTCTTTTTCTTGCCCCGATTGTTCATCACTTGTTGAACGTCATCAAAAAGTTTCTTGGAAATAATTGGCTCGTGGCTTCCTTCGTACAGTTCTCCGTTGAAGCGGAAAGTTCCATAGTAAAAAGGATTTTTCAGCATTCGCTGGACACAGGAAGTTGAAAGAACATTGCCTTTGTAACTGTCGAGTCCGGTATCCACCAAAAACTGCTTAACATTTTTGAGGGTGTTGTCGCCAGTTCCGTAAAGTTCAAAACATTTTCTCACCAACACAGATTTTTCTTTATCAAGGTCTATGCTCTTTGTTCGAGAATTGTTGAGATAGCCGAGTGGCGCAAACCCAGGCCATATTCCTTTTCGCAGTTTTTGGCGGTGGCCTCGTTTGATATTCTCGCTCAAATTGTCCACATAGTATTTACTCTGACCAAAGGCAATGTTCAGCATAAACTTCCCTTGTGGCGTGCTGTCAAACCAAAAAGTGGGAAATTTAAGGTCTAGGATTTTTCCTGTATCCAGCAGGTAGATAATCTTTCCGCCGTCTATGGAATTGCGAGCTAATCTATCCGGATGCCAAGCCAAAATTCCGCCGGCTTCTCCGGCGCAAATCCGGTCAAGCATTTCGGCGAAAATCTTTCGCCCAGGTTTTTTGGCAGTTTGCCTTTCCGCTCCGGTTCCCGCCTTCACTCAAGAGTTTCGGTCGGGCAGGCAAGGCGAGGCGGGCGGAAGGGGGGTGTGGTCTTTGCCCTTCCGCCCGCCGAGCCCAGCCAGTTCCGTTCGGATATTTTCAAACAGACACCGCCTTTGCTCCGCCGAAGCTCGCTAGAGCGAAGGCGAGCTTCGTCTGAGCTTCGGCGTGATGAAATCCGCCAATTGATACGCCGAAACTTTAGTGAAGGCGACTTTAATAAAATATGTATTATGTTTATAGTTTGAAATGTAAAGATGGTTTTTATGTCGGTTGTACTGACAATCTCAAAGATAGATTGAAAAGACACCAGAAAGGGCAAGTACCAGCTACGGCAAGTCGTTTACCAATAAAATTAGATTTCTATTTTGCGATAGATGATAAGTATAAAGCCTTTGAATTTGAGAAATATTTGAAATCCGGCTCAGGTCGCGCATTTATAAAAAACACTTAATATAACAGAATATGAGATTTAATAAGCCAAGCGTCCAAACTATGGCGAAAATCGCAAGGGGTGTTAGGTGTTTCGATTGATGATTTAATGAAATAAACTTTATGAAAAATAAATTCGGTATTTCTAAAAATGTTTTTGTTTTGGGGTTGGTGAGTTTTTTTAATGATGTGGCATCGGAGATGATTTATCCTCTGGTGCCGATTTTTTTGACCAGTGTTTTAGGCGCGCCAGTGGCTATTGTCGGTTTGATAGAAGGCATTGCGGAATCAACCGCCAGCGTCTTAAAAGTTGTTTCCGGCTGGCTTTCCGACAAGTGGCGAAAAAGAAAACCTTTTGTTGTTGCCGGTTACTCATTTTCAGCCATTTCTAAAATACTTTTAAGCTTGGCTTTTAGTTGGCCGTTTGTTTTGATTGCCCGATTTATTGACAGGTTTGGTAAAGGAACACGTACATCAGCCAGAGACGCTTTGATTACTGAAAGTTCGGAAAACTCGGTTCGCGGGAGAGCATTCGGCTTTCATCGGACGCTTGATACTTTGGGGGCAGTGGTCGGTCCAATGATTGCTCTTTTGGCGATTCATTTTTTAGATAATAAGTTTCGCTTAATCTTCTTTCTCGCCTTTATCCCGGCTTTTATTGGAATTCTCTTGTTACTCTTTTTTGTCAAAGAAAAGAAGAAAGAAGCAAATTCTTCCCCCGCCTTTCATTTTAATTGGCGCAACCTTGACCCCTCTTTTAAGATTTTTTTATTGATTAGTTTCGTTTTTGCTTTAGGCAATAGTTCAGACGCCTTTTTAATTTTGCGAGCGCAAAATTTAGGTTTGTCATTGATTTCAGTTGTACTGGCCTATGTTCTTTTCAATTTTACCTATGCTATATTTTCAACGCCTGCCGGAATTATTTCTGACAAAATCGGACCTAAAAAAGTGCTTTTGGTCGGCTTTTTGCTTTTTTCCGCTGTGTATCTTTTCTTTGGCTTGGCACATTCCAGTCTTTTTCTCTGGTTCCTTTTCCCGGTTTATGGAATGTATATGGCCCTCACCGAAGGAGTGGGAAAAGCCTACATTTCTAATTTAGTTCCCCAAGAAAAGACAGGTACGGCCTTCGGTGTTTATCAGACCACAATCGGTCTGTGCACTTTTTTTGCTTCTCTTATCGCCGGATTGCTTTGGACTTATATTGACGTTAGCGCGCCATTTATCTTTGGAAGTATCATAGCGGTAATTTCCGCTTTCTTGTTTGTTGTTTTGGGAAAAAAGGTAAAACTTGCTAAAATATAAAAGAATTTGCCGCCTCATGCCAAAGGCAGATCAGCCTCTGGCTGAAAATTGTCACCCGCCTCGCTGAAGCTCCAGCGAAGCAGGTCGGCGCGGCGGCTTTACCCTAAGTTTGTCAAAATGAGCTGCCCATTATTTTTAGATTGCTATGACGCGTCATAGCAATGCGGCAGTATCATAGAAGTAACGGTGCTATGACATGTCATAGTGCGTGGTTGTTTCAGATATCTCATAGTGATCAAGAATATGTTTCCAGATAATAGTAAGAGTGTGCGGATATTTACCGGTACTATGACATGTCATAGCACCATGCTATAGCACAGCACCAAAGTTTATACTGCCCCAAATTTAGACATTTTCGCCTGCCTGTGCGTGTACCTGTCTGCGTGTACGCACAGGCAGGCGCACGCAGACAGGCGGGCCTTCGCCTCGCCGAAGTAGCTCTCGCCTCGGCGAAGCCTCTGGCGTAGCCCGGGTCGGCCACGCAGGCGGGGGGACTTACTCGTCCGCGACAGCGGTCGGAGCGAAATGCACCTGCCCGTCCGTAGCTTCAGCGCAGGAGGGCCTGCCCGTCCGCAGTCCTTCGATACGGCTCAGGATGAAGGAGGGAATTAGAGATATAACGTGAGAGGGCATATCGGCTAATTCGTGCGAATTAGCCGATAGTGGAGAAAAACAACCCTGCCGCGGGAGGGTAAGGTGTTACAGTTAACTGTAACACCCGATTCTACCATTCGCGCGAAAACGTTCCGACATTCTGCAGAATGTGAGAATGTTGTTTTCTAGCCCGAAAATCACGCCTGCCCGTCCGCAGCTTTAGCGAAGGAGGGCCTGCCCGTCCGTAGCCATGGCGAAGGAGGGCCTGCCCGTCCGCAGCTTTAGCGAAGGAGGGTCTGCCCGTCCGGCAGGCGGGTGGCAGGCTCGCCAGCCGCCGTGCGCTATACTTAATTCAATGAAACTCGGCGTACACGTGGATATGGTGGGGGGGTATGCGGCGGCGGTAAAAAGGGTTGCCGCGCTCGGTGGCAACACACTCCAAATGTTTTCCACGAGCCCGCAGATGTGGGGGCACCGCGAGGTGGCGGAAAAGGAAAAGGCGGCATTCCGCGCGGCGGCGAAGGAATACAAAATTGAGCCCGTTTACTTCCACGCGTCCTACCTAGTGAACCTCGCGGATACAGGGCGCGTGGGAAAGTCCGCAAAAAGTTTTTTGATCCACGAGCTCACACTCGCGGCCGAAATCGGCGTGCGGGGGAGCATCATCCACGTGGGGTCGTGGAAGGGCGGGAAACCCAATTATGGGGCGCTCGCCGCGACCATTGGGGAGATCCTCGCGGCGACACCGAAGAAATCGCTCTTCATTTTTGAGAATTCGGGAACGCGGAAGATCGGCGTCACCATAGATGAGATAGGGACTGTGGTGAAAAAAGTGAAGGATGAGCGCCTCAAGGTGTGTCTGGACACCTGCCACCTTTTCACCGCCGGTTACGATTTTGGGACTCGGGAGAAACTGGATGCGTTCTTGAAGGAGTTCGACGAGAAGGTTGGTTTGGAGCGTTTGGAGGTGTGGCACCTGAACGACAGCCGTGACCCGTTCGGTTCGTACCGCGACCGACACGAAAATATCGGCGAGGGGTACATTGGTTTGGAGCCATTCCGCGTCCTCTTGAACCACCCGAAGATGAAACACCTCCCGTTCATTCTGGAGGTGCCGGGATTCGCAGGCGAGGGACCAGACAAGAAAAATATTGAGATTGTGAAAGAACTCGCGGGTGCGTAAGCGTTCCATATTCATTCATTTACCTACCAGTGTTGGATGGCGGTGAAATGTTACAATTCCGCGATCGCGGAATTGTAACAAAATCACGTTCCGTTTACACAAATCCTTCCATTTTTAGCGCCTCCGTGCGTGCGGGAATCGTTGCCTCAAAATTTTCCATATGGAAAATTTTGAGGCAACGTGGATAGGCGGGGGATGGGGTTTTTTCTACGGCTGGAGCGCATCTTCCACGCGGCCCTCGACGCCGATTACAACATCTCGTACCGAGGGAAACTGCTTTAGGGTGTTTGCGATCTGTGAGCGGATGGCCGCCACGCGGCATGAGCCGCCCATACCCGCCTCCATCGTCGCGTCAAAATCAACGTGCGCGATGCCGTTCGCGACGGCGAGAGAATTTATTTTCACACCCGGATTGATACTCGTGAAAAATCCCTTATCCGCTTCTGCGCGGTTCGGACCTTTGAGGAGTTCTTCCAATGAGGCGCGCGCGGGCGCGCTTGTTTTTGGAATGCGTCGCGGCGCTGGGTAAGTTTTATTACACTCTGTCGCTTCGGGGTCTTCGGTGCGGCTACTGAAGTATACTTTCACCGTTTGGGACGGCGGATCTTTCTCAAATACTATCGGCATGCTCACCTTATTGATTTCCTCACCGTCTTTCGCGGAGTATTCAAAAACCTCCGCGGTGGCGCCGGGCTGGGTGGCGGTGACGATGATATTGGCGTTCGCTGCGGGATTACCTGTGGCGAGCGGCGGTTCTTGTCCGCGGCGCGCATAGAGCGCTGCATAGATACTGAAGGCGATGACCACCACGAATGCCGCAAACACCACGTTCCGTATGATGCGGAAAGTGCGCGTTCTTGGGGAAACCGGTTCAGCCGGTTGCGGTTCCTTCTCGTGGAGGAGGCAGAGGAGGATGCCGAGCACCGTGTAGTTTGCGATGAGGAACGTGGGGGTAGCCCAGGAGATACCGCCGATGTGGAGTTCGAAAAATGGCCAGAGGAGCGGTGTGGGGTAGAACGATGCCGGGTGCGTGGGAATGTCCATGAGAAGGTGGAGGAGCCAGCCGCCGACGGCCCACGCGGGGCGGCGGAAGATAAGCCACGCGAGCACAAAAACCGCAGCAAAGACAATGCTGCTGTGGGAGAAGTTGTAGAGGACGCCGGTGAGCTGGGAGATGGGGAACATCGCCTGGTTTCCGCTCGTCCCCGAAACAAAATCGTTAACATTGAACGCGCCGGTCACGATGCGTGCGAGTACCCAGAAGAAGAGCGGCGTGAAAGCAAGCACGTCGGGGAACACACCCCAGAAGCCGGCCCACCAAGGGTTCACGCGCGTCTCGCGCCCGCGCCCCTTCAGTATTTTATTAGCCGCTTTCGCGGCGACCGCCGCCCAGAGGCCGTGTGAGAGAGTATCCATACCGATTATGTTTTATTTTTGAGTTGGTAGACGAAAAGAATATACCACAGAATCGAGCACCCCGCCGCGGGCGTGGGTTGTAAATACGGTCCCGCCTATTGGCGGGACACTCCTGCCTGCTCCGATTTGAGTCCTCGGGACTCCCATCAAGAGTCTCGGGACCGGCCAGGCAGGCCTGCCTGCGCAGGCAGGGAATTTCGTAACATAATTTTCTTCGCCTTTGACTCGAAAATTCTGACGAAATTTGTGTGGGTTTATCTGACCAAATCTTCACCCAGTAGTGAACGAAGTTCTACTACCTGGGCGAACCTATTTTGTTCAGGACAGAAAAAGGAAACTTCCTTCCGGATTAGAAGGAAGTAAGGATTTTTTTAATCAAGTTTCCGCATTGCAGATTAGAATGCTCTTTTAGCCAATATTGCGGAACTCTTTTACTTATTAATAAATTCCAGAATTTGATTTTGGACGTAGCCAGGAAATGTAGCGATTTATCATATGCTGGGCCGTCACATTCCAATTTCATTTTTTCTTGGATTTCGGCGGGACTGTCCTTAGCGCTGATATGGATGGAGCGCGATGTAAATAGAATTGGGCCGCCATCCACATCCCTTGTTATTATATGTATTGTTGAACAAATTTTGTTTACGCCATCTTTAATTACTTTAGCAACAACATTCTTACCAACATATTTCCGTTTACCATAGCTATCCAAAATAGTAAGGTCAGCTGGATGTACATTCAAAATTCTGTATTTATATTCTTCAAGTAAAGGATTTGTAATGATAAGCATAAAACCAGATAGCATGATTATATCTGCTTTGAATAGTTTGATTAACTGGCTTACATCATCAAAATATTTTCTTCGTGTCCTGAGATTGGTAATCTTTGTTTTTTGATTCCGACACCAATCACGATAATCAAGACATTTAAGCTTAATTCCGGCTCCTTTAACCAATTTAATACCCGGGGCATCCTTTCTGTCTGTAAAAGCGCCAACAATTTTGTAGGACTGATTGATGTTTGGACTTGTTTCTAATAGATATTTTAAAGAACTGGCATTGCCAGAGAAAAATACAACCACTCTCATTATTTCTTTTTTCATTTCTTCCTTCCTCATTTCAATAGAGTATTTTATGAAAAAATTTTCTTTTACCCTCCTTCGCAATGCTTCAGAAGGGCAAGCAAAATGTGGTTCGAGTAACGCTTAGCGTTACTTATTCCACGCTTAGCGTGGGGCCGATGTTTTTTATTTTGATTTTTTCTGCCTTAGGCGGAGATCCGCCTTTGGCGGAGATTTTTGATTTCGTTTTGTGCCCGGGGTGGGAGTCGGACCCACACGGGGAAAATCCCCAATTGATTTTAAGTCAATTCTGGCTACCAGTTACAGCACCCGGGCTTTTCTATTATTTCCCCGCCGATGGCGGGGCGCTGAATTTTTCAGGACTTCGGCTGAGCTCAGTCGGATGCCCCAATCACTCCGCTCTTGGGAAAAATTCGCGGAGGCCGAGATGGGAATCGAACCCATGAATAGAGCTTTTGCAGAGCTCCCCCTTAGCCACTTGGGTACTCGGCCATTTTACTATATTACCACTTACCTGCCCGCCGAAGCTATGAGCGGAAGCGGGGCTACTCGGCCACTAACCATTTTCAACTTCCTATCTATTCTCCAATTCGCGCGAATTGGAGAATAGGTGTTTTTCAACAGCTGGGACGCGCTCAGCGTCTATCTCAATCCTTCCTTCAATGTGCCCAGGATTATCCTGAATCTTGTTGAAGGACAAACTTCAGGTGCGGCATCGGTCTGATGTTGAGTTTTTTGAAGATCGCGCGGTCAAATTCGCGCCGCCGCTTCTCAATCTCCAGGAACACCTCCACCTCTTTCTCCGCTGGAATGATACCAAGCTTCACCCGCGCGCGCAATAAATCCTCGTCCACGGTGACATCGGTGACGGTAACGAGCGCCCCGGGGACGCTGAAATCCCGCGCGAGGAGCGCCGAAAGTTCGTGTTCAATGACGCTCGCCACCTTGAGATTTCTGAATGGGCGCATGGCAGTAATTTATAACTTAAAACTAAAAACTTTGATTTGAACGGAGCAGGCAATACTACAGGGAAACGAACGAGAGTGTATCGCCGATGGCAATGGGTATTTCGCTCTTCACCAAAAGCCCTACCTCCAGCCCTTCGCTCGCTTCCGCAATGTCGGCTTTGTTCGACTGCAGGTTCAATATCTTTCCTTCGCCGATGCGCTCGCCGTTCCGCTCAACGGTGAACGGCTCCTGGTTCTTGATGGGGCCGGCGACTACCTTTCCTCCCACCACACGTTCTTTCCCGCGGGGCGTGCCGAAGAGGGCGAGTATCTGGACGGTGCGGGTTGGCGCGACGGAGCCCACCCGTTCCTTCAGTGCCTCCTCAAGGTGGTAGATGACGGGTGAGATGAGTATGGTGACCCGCTGCGCCTCCGCGAGATTCTCTGCGGCGCGGTCCACCTTTGTGCGGAATCCGAGGATGACCGCCCCGGTGGTCGCCGCGAGCTTCACGTCGTTCTCGTACACCTGCCCGATGCCCTGCTGGATGATGCGGATTGGTTTCACGACGGGAATGCGGGGGAGGAGGTCAACGAGCGCTTCCAAAGACCCCGCCTCGTCGGCTTTCAAAATGACGTTCAATGTCTCCGCGGACGCTCCTGCCTCGGCGGCCGCGGACTCTCCTCGCGCGCCGTCGGGCATAGCCTTTGGCGACGCCCGCTGGAGTTCGGACGAAGCGGACATTTCAGGCGCGCACGCCTTTCGTTTGAGTTCTTCAAGTGCCGCCTCCACCGCGCCGGCGGGACCGGCGACAAATTCTTCGCCGATGGCGGGCGAGGACTCAAAACCAGTGATGAGCGCGGGCGCGGAGGGTTCAAGTGTTTTTGCCGCTTTCCCCAGGAAATTTTCCAGCACCTTTATTTTGCCGCGGGCAGTGGCGGTGCCGATGGCTTCGCCCGCCCGGAGGGTGCCGTTCTTTAAAACCGCGCCTATGAGGAGCCCCCGTCGGGGGTCAAGGCGACTCGAGAGGATGACGCCGGAGGCCGGTGCCGCGGGGTCATAGGTGAGATTTTGGATGTCGGTCGCGAGGAGCACAAGGTCTAAGAGTTCGCCCACGCCCTCCCCGGTCTTCGCGGAGATGGCGTGCCACGAGACGTCGCCGCCGTAGCCCTCAAGGTACACCCCCGCTTGGCTCAGTTCGTTCTTGGTTTTTTCCACGTCGGCATTGGGTTTATCAATCTTATTCACCGCCACTACATAGGAGAGCTTCGCGGCGTTGATGGCGGCGAGGGCTTCCCTGGTCTGCGGCTTCACGCCATCGTCGGCGGCGACGACGAGGATGGCGAGGTCGGCGACGCGCGCCCCGTGCCCGCGCATTTTGGAAAATGCCTCGTGGCCCGGGGTGTCAATGAAGGTTATTTTTCTTCCTTCGGCAGACGCGGATTTATGCTGATTGTTGGACACTGATTCATGCTGATTGCCGGACGCGGATTTATGCTGATCAAACGTTGATTTATGCTGATTGTCAGACGCTGATTTATGCGGATTTTTCTCTATTCGCATGGGCGCGTTCGCATTGCCGGAGCCGTGAGGCGGAGGCGCGCTATTCGCATGCGTAATCTCGTAGGCACCGATGGCCTGCGTAATGCCACCCGCCTCCCGCTCGGCGACGCTGGTCTTGCGGATATAATCAAGGAGCGTGGTTTTGCCGTGGTCCACGTGTCCCATCACTACCACTATGGGGGGGCGTTTGTGTGTCATATATAATATAATAGATGCGATCTGCACGAACATTTGTAAACGTAGCAGAGAAAGTTGATGAAAACAAGTTTTTTTGATACACTTGGTGTTGTTTCGTTGGGAGAGGTGCTGGAGCGGTTGAACAGGCCACGGTGCTAACGTGGTATAGCCGAAAGGCTATCGTGGGTTCGAATCCCACCCTCTCCGCAAAACAACGCCGCGTAAGCGGTGCGTTGTTTTGCGAGAGAGGGGAGCGAGCCAACTGCTTGGCTCGCGTGGGGATTCGAACGCCGGAGCTTGTGCGAGCCAGCAGGCGCGCACGCGAGGCGGTGCCCAGCCCGAAGGCGCGCGACGGCGCGACGAGAGGCGAGGGAGAATCCCACCCTCTCCGCCTTCGGTCGCCGTAGCGACCTTCGGCGGACACAGTCCGCTATTAGGAAGGTTGCGAAGGAGACCCTCGCTTCGGCGAAGCGAGTATAGTCGACAAGTCAACCAATTAGCCAGTTAACAAATTTACCAACACGGCCCCATCGTCTAGCGGTTAGGACGCCAGGTTTTCATCCTGGTAACTGGAGTTCGACTCTCCATGGGGCTGCGCGAATTTTGTCCGAGCAGAGCGAGGTTACAAAATTCAGCATCCCGCTGACAGCGGGACAGGAAGAGTAGAAAACATGCCACCGAAATCAGAACCAAAACAAGAGCCAGGACCCGTACCCGCCCCACCGTCGCGAGCTTTTGCTCGCCAGCCCGCAAAAAAGTTTTCTTCGTATTTTTTTGATTTGCGCGCGGGGAACTTTTCTTTCAAAAAGGAAAAGAAGACTTTTTTGCGGGCTTCTGTTCCTAACAGAGCAGGTGGCGAAGCTTCACGTCCAGACCCCTTGCATTATAGACTAAATTTTAGTAATATCTTCACCAGAAGAAACCCGCGGTGGGTTTCTCAAACAGCACCTTCACAAAAAAAGAGGTTGGGATGAAACCGAAATATGTTTTTATTAGTCTCGATGGAGTTGATGGTGTTGGCAAGACTACGGTGCAAAACTTCTCGCTGTCGATGGATCTTTCCAATACCACAAATCTCCAGCTGGACCCTTTGCTCAACTGCGAAAAGAGGTTGATGCTCACGCATCTCCGCTAGAGCGATATTGCTTCTATCGGCTGGCAACACAGTATGATTCGGTGCAGATAAGCCAGTTGCTGGAAAGAGGTCCTGTCGTGTGTGATCGCTACATTGCGTCCACAGCGGCATATCACATCGCGATGGATGCTCGTATTCGAGTCATCCATAACGATACGGGGCTTCTCAAGCCACACTTCGCGTTTCTTCTCAGCGCTCGTTCGGAAATTCGCGATAAGCGTCTGCTCGAACGCGCAAAGATATCGAGCGACATAGAGATTGAGAGAAACAGCGCTTTTCTCGATCGTGTCGCCGAAATCTTCATGTCGTTCGGTCTCATCTACACTGATACCAGCGATATAACGGCCGAGGAGGTAACAGAAACAATCAGGCGCATCGTCGCAAAAGGAGAGATCCAACGAACCTAAGTCCACTTTCGTATGCTCATATTCTCGCTATTGCGGATGTATGGCGGGATATTGGCGGTACCCAGGAAGTAGAGATTGGTGCGCTTGAACCGCTCTTGTGGCGTGATGGACAGTACCGCATTCACGACGTTGTGAATGCTCTGACTGGACGTGGTTTCAAAGTCTCTATGACAACTAATGGACAACTATTGGATATCTTCGCCGAGAAGTTGAGCCGTGCCGGCCTCGCGCTCATACGAACAAGTTGGCACTCGACCAATCCGCTGATGTTCAGGGAAATATCTGGAGGCTACGGTGATTACAACCGATTTATGTGCGGGATAACGCTTGCACTTGAATCTGGCATCAAAGTCGCCTTCAATCGTGTGCTCCTCAAGGGGCACATAGATGATATTCCCGAACAGATATCGTTCATCGAGCGGCACAAAAGCCGGCTCAAGCTGTACACGCTGTTATGGACGCCGCAGAGCGCATCTACTCATGTGTCGTTCTACCAGGACTGGCGTCCTGTGGTGCGATCCTCGGTTCTGCCACGCACGATTGAGATAGCTAGAGTAAGAAAACAACTCGGCCGTGGCCGTCTCCGATTTCATCTTATTGGGGGTGGATCGGTCGAAGTGAAACTGGGTGACAGACTGGATCGTCACATACACCCCTGCGCGTCATGCTCGTTTAAGAACGAATGCGAAGAAGAGTTTGGCGACTACGTTAGAGTCAACCCGCGCCTGCATCTCTATTTTTGTTATATGCGCCGAGACATAGGATTCCAAGTACCAGAATACTTTGGAGAACCGAAGGCGCTGAAGCAAAGAATGCGGGAGGCGCTCGGAAACGTAGACGTTGAACACCTTCTTGCAGTAGCCCCATTGCGTCTCACAGTAACGCCGTTCTGCAATTTCAATTGCAGGGCGCCGGGCGCTCAAGAAGGGTGGTGCATGGAAGAACCGGGCGAGTACACTTACCCGAAAATCCGCGCGTCGCTCTTAACTTAAAGAGCGATCAATCTTAACGCCGCGGTGGACTCACAAGCTCACGCGGCGTTTTTCTTTGGTGAATTTAAGAATGTAATTCCCGGCAAGCGGATTATCATCTCGGCGGGTATGCCGAGTCCTGGTAGCGGAGTTTTATGAAGGAAGAAAAAAAACCGAGCAATGCTCGGCTTTACTGAATGCCTACAATCGTGAGTTCTTTCTGTAAAGAACCGATCTGTAGCCTGACCGTCTGGCTTTGTCTTTTCCCGATGAGTGCTATGGCGATAGGTGCTCGCGCAAGTAGCAACTGTGATCGTCCGGTCGTTGTCAACGATTTCGATACCGCCACCGACCGGGAGAATGAAGTAGATTTCTCGCTCACCGCGTTCTGTGAGTACTTCGACGACAGAGCCAATCTTGATCACTTCAGTATCTGAAGGAAGGCCTGAATGTGCCATGCCCTGTAGAGTACGAAGTGCAAAGTTCTTCTCCTCTATGGAGCGTTCTATCTCCTCAGCGAGTCGACTCATCTGTGACTTTGTGGTGTCACTATGAGACTGCATTGCCCCCGGTGCGTCAATAGCGGCTTGTCTAGTTGTCGCAAGACTCTCTTCAGCTTTTTTTCTCTCCTGCATGACTGTTTCAATGACGCGTTGTAAGAGTTCTTGTTTGGTCATAATTCCTCCTTTTTTGCTGTGAAGGTGCTGTTTGAGAAACCCACCGCGGGTTTCTTCTGGTGAAGATATTACTAAAATTTAGTCTATAATGCAAGGGGTCTGGACGTGAAGCTTCGCCACCTGCTCT
>Ga0210018_1001084_pt1 | contig 14373 bp, 15 predicted proteins | sample CryGeyCG2014_010_2_FD_183967 | JGI IMG/M metagenome (GOLD analysis project Ga0210018, IMG submission 183967) | Groundwater microbial communities from aquifer - Crystal Geyser CG09_land_8/20/14_0.10 (SPAdes) (version 2) | ecosystem: Environmental > Aquatic > Deep subsurface > Groundwater | place...
TTCGGCCTCGCTATGCTCCGGCGCGGCGCCTTTACACTGAGCTTGCCGAATGTGCCCACTCGCCGCGCCGATGTTTACCCCGAACCGAGCTTTGCTCTGGTTCTGGGGCTATTTTTTTGCGCGCGCGATTTTTGCTCGGCTCCGCCGAGCATTTAGCTTTCGTGAACATGTCCCTCACACAAGCTAAACTCATTACCATCGATATCAACAAAGTGGGCCTTATATTCTCCCCAAGGTGTTTTAAATGGAGCTTTTAGAAATTTAACTCCCTTGGTTTTCATTTCTTTATAAGTTTGATTTATGTTATCAGTATAGAAAAATATTCCTCTTAGTCCGCCAATGTTTCTTTTTGCTTTTAGCCAATTAGATCCCCACTTGGGTATTGGTTGACAAACATCATAGTCAACACCACCAACTCTCATTGTAGCTGATTCCCATTCTTTGGCATGGCTGATCAGATCCATGCCCAATTTCTCTTTATACCAGGCAATGGACTTGTCTAAGTCATTAACGAAAATTTGTATGAGACAACGATTGATCTTCATAAATTTTAAATGCCTTCTCTCTGATCAACTAAACCACCAATATAATTTGCTTTGTAGATAAGTTGATCTCCTTGTGTAATTTGTTCCTCTCCTGAAAACCTGCCTACCTCACCATTCCATGAGTTTGTATAAGTAAATTTCTGCTCTTTGTATTCTTTTGGTCCACGAAAAGGATAATCTTCTGGCATTTGCATCAACGCATTTCTTAAAACTCCATACACAAGATTTGTCTCAATTCCTTCAACTACCCAGCCGTAATACACCATCATCCACACTGGTTTTCCTTCATGGAAAACAACCGTTCTTCCGCCGTAGGGTTCTCCGCCAAAAAAGTTATCGTGCGATTTCCAGTCGCCTTTTTCAAAAGGGGTAGTAGTTGACCCATCTGACTCCTTAACCCACTTCTTTTCTTCTCCACCGGCATACCCTGCTTTATTAGAATCAATAAGGAATTGTCGCAATACTTCTTTGTTCATGACTATATTCTACAACTTATTGACGTTTTTTGGAAGAAATACGGTTGTTTTTATTCTGTAAATCTTGTATATTGTAACTGGACTCAACATTTTGGAATTGTGTTTTTTAATGGCGCAATCGGACAGTAAGACGCAATTCTTGCTGACACCACCGGGTTGCGCCATTTGAATTAATAAAAAGTTCTTTAAAATTTTTGCGTTTTTCTTTGAGACAAAATCAATTTTGATTTTGTCTTTTCGAGCCGGCAGTTTCGGAGGCGCGGCGCCTGCCTGCCGGCGAGGCAGGGGTGGAGGCGCCGCGCCGGAGCAAGCGAAGCCGAAGGCTGACCTGCCTGCCGGCAGGCAGGGCTAATCAAATGAAGTTCGACATTTTTTGTAAACGGCCAGCCAGTAAGAATTGGATGAAGGTCGGGAGGTAGCGCTTTCCGCGCCCGCCTCCGCGGAAAGCGCGTCAAATCCGCCTTTTTTGAAACTTGCGAACAGCCGCCGGAAAAAGAAGAAAAAAACGCAAAAATTAGAACTTTTATAAATACAAAAACATGATTAAATACATAGCATATTGCAGAAAATCTACAGACGAACCAGACAGACAAATTTTGTCCATAGAGGCTCAGGTTGCGGAACTTGAAGAACATGCTACAAAAGAAGGATTAAAGATCGTTTCTTTTATTACTGAGAGTAAAACTGCCAAGGAACCCGGGCGGGAAAAATTTGCGGAAGTCCTAAAAGAAATTGAGGACGGAAAAGCTGATGGAATTTTATCGTGGCACCCAGACCGTTTAGCTAGAAACTCCGTTGATGGCGGAAAGATTATCTATTTATTGGATACCGGAAAATTACTTGATCTAAAATTTCCATCCTTCTGGTTTGAAAACACACCTCAAGGAAAATTCATGTTATCTATCGCTTTTGGCCAGAGTAAGTATTATGTGGATAATCTTTCCGAAAATGTAAAACGCGGTAATCGTCAAAAACTCCGCCGAGGCGAATGGCCGAACCAAGCGCAGTTTGGTTACTTAAACATTAACAAGAAAATTGAAGTTGATAAGAAGCAAGCCAAGTATGTGCAAAAAGCTTTTCAACTTTTTGCTACCGGCGGCTATGGATATGCGGACATCCGCAAATTTTTCAATCAAAACAAAATATTCAACAAGTCCGGTCACGAACTCCACCTTGATAAAATCAAAAGGATTTTGACTGATCCGTTTTACTACGGTGTGATGAAATTTTGCGGCGAACTCTACGAAGGAAAACATGCGCCTTTAATCAGCAAGAAACTTTTTGATAAATGCCAAGAAATTGTGAAACTCAAAAGCCGAAAAGTCAAAAACAACAAACACCTTTTTGATTTTCTGGGTTTGGTTAAGTGTGGCGAATGCGGCGGCGCAATCACGGCAGAAAAACATACCAAGCAATACAAGAGAACAAACAGAACAGTTGAATATATCTATTATCGCTGTTCAAAGAAAAAAGGTACATGCTCGCAAAAATATATTAATAAGGAGGAAATTGAAAAGCAATTAAAGGAAATTGTTTTGCGAGCCTCCTTGCCGCCGCACGCCGCTAAAAAGTTTCTTGAGTGGTCGAATAAAGACGCAAACGCAGAAAAAGAAAAATCATCCAGTATTATTTCAGCCTATCAGATACAACTTAAAGAAGCGGAAGATAAGCTAGACCGATTACTTGAAGGCTACTTAGACAAGGTAATTTCGACGGAGGATTACCAGAAGAAAAAGAACGAATTAGTGGAAGCAAAATCTCTTTTAAACTCCAAAATCAAGGAAATTTCGATAAACGGCGTTGAATGGCTCGAACCTTTCCAAGAATTCGTAAATAGTGCGCTTTCAGCGCACAAAATCGCGCGCGCAAAAAATAGTTGCCATGATTTGTCGATCATGGCAAAAACTGTCGGCTCGAACTTCCTTTTAAAGGATCGGCGGCTGTCCGCAAGTTTCAAAAAAGGCGGATTTGACGCGCTTTCCACGGAGGTGGGCGCGGAAAGCGCTACCTCCCGACCTTCATCCAATTCTTACTGGCTGCGGGACTTGGATTCGGACCAAGATAAACAGCTCCAAAGGCTGCTGTCCTGCCATTAGACGATCCCGCATTAGATTCTTCTTTTTAAATATGCTCTGCCGAAACCAGATTTCAATTGTTTTTCTCTACTGATAGCCTTCGATCTTTTTAAACAAACTTCATAATATACTAATTGTAATGGTCTTCGGTATTTTGTTGAATTTACTAAACCTTTATTATGCTCTTCGAATCTTTTTATCAGCTCATTTGTCCATCCGATATATAATTTATCGTCAATTTTGCTTCTTAGGACATAAGTATAATACATAGTCTTATTTTATCGACCTGCCCGCAGATGCTGCGCATCAGCGCTGCAGGCGGGTCCCGCATTAGGCTTCCCTTATTTTAAATAGAATTTCATATTGTTGCAACATGCTGATCTTTTTAATAAAATAGAAAGGATCAAATTGAATGGACTCGTAGCTCAGTTGGTAGAGCGTTGCGTTTACATCGCAAATGTCAGAGGTTCGAGCCCTCTCGAGTCCACCGATTACCAATATAGATCTGATATAATATAATAAATATCTACGAAATTTTTGTAATAGATTTAGTAAATAGGCTCAGAGTGAAATTAAAGAGCCGAGGTAGCCAAGGTGGTCACGGCGGCGGTCTGAAAAACCGTTAATGTCAGTTCGATTCTGACCCTCGGCACATATTATATTTATATATGGATATGTTTCTCTTTAAAATCCTTATAAGTATTCAAGTTATATTTCCAAAAGTTTAATGGTACAGGCACTTTACCGCTTCCCCCGGGAACATCTATTACATACATAGGACAAGCCAAACCGCTTAAACTAGCACGAAGTTTTGTAGTAATCTCAATTTCCTTCTTTATATCCACGATAAAGTGCTCTGCTCCTTTGACCGGATCGCAACGGAACAAATAATATGGTTTTATTCCAATCTCGACCAGACGGCTAAAAAGTTTATAGAGCGTTTCATAAGAATCATTCACTCCCTTCAAAAAAACTGATTGGGAAAAACAGATAGTCCCAATACTTCTTAGCTTTCGTACAGCTTCCACTGTTTGGCGAGTAATTTCATCCGGGTGTTCGAAATGTATCATCACATAAATCGGTTGTTTTTTGACAACTTTTAAAGCTTGTAGGAGCTTGCTATCAACTCTTTTTGGATCTGATACCGGAACTCTGGTTCCCATTTAATCTGAGGTATGCGGCTAAATATGGTTAAAGCCTCTTTTAAAAGTGGTACAACGGTGAATGGATCTCCTCCGGATAAAATAATTTCTTTTATTTGAGAGTTTTGAAGAATATAAGTCTTCATATTAAAAAGATCCTGCTTTGTGATTACCCCTGAGGCCACTTGAGAAACAGTTCTCCGGCGGGTGCAAAACCTGCAGTAGGACGCACATTGAAGAGTAAGAAGTATCAGAACCCTGTTATCATACTTATGCACTAGACCTTTTACTTTTGTATGTGCTTCTTCAAGAAGGAGATCTGGTAGCTGAGTAACATCTTTAGCTTCTAAATCCGTAGCATAGAATTGTTTTCGGATTGCCGGACTTTCTTTAGCTAATTGCTTTAGATGAGGAGAAATTTTAATAAGCATTTTATTTTAAGAATAATAATATAATAAAACATTAATATATCATTTTATCGATATTTATTTAAGATATCATTTGACGATATTATTGATAAATTTGTTTATTTTTACGTTTCGTTGAAACAAACCGGACAGTATATTATACTTACAGTAGTCTAAAGCTAATGCGGGTTTACCCGCTGAAGGTTTTTTAACCTTCGTAACTTTAGCGTACGAGGTAGCGTAAGCGGGCGTAGTTCAGCGGTAGAATGTCTCCCTTCCAAGGAGAAGGTCAGGGGTTCAAGTCCCCTCGCCCGCTCAATTAAGGTAATTGTATTTATTGGATATCAGGTTACATACAACACATAAGAATTAAGCCCCTGTAGCTCAACTGGATAGAGCAGACGCGTTCTAAGCGCCTGGTTGGGTGTTCGAGTCACCCCAGGGGTACTAATGAAGTTTAGATTGTTCTGACAATCTAGCTATTTAGAAATTTCAACTGATTAGTCTTCTTCATAACTCTCATACTATGTAAATCCGTGCGGAAAGGGGTTTAAAAAGAATGAGAATTGATTAATGTTCGTAATTATTTAAGGCGTGAATCAAACTATTTCAAATCTGGTGTGGTATTAATCAATCAAAGGACCGTCCCCCTAAATTATTCCTGAGGTTATTTGAGAACTGTCCCCTTTCTTGATTGACTTATTGGTATATATATGGAATTATAATCTTATGAATACTCAACATCCGATTAATTATGAAATTAAAGATCTAGATGATTCAAATTCTACGTCTTTTCCCAAAAAATATTTTCCATTTCTAATAATCGGAATGGTAATAATCGGATTAGTATCTAGTTTATTATATTATTTATCTAATAAACCTAACCTATTATTAAATACTCAAAAAAACAATCCTGTCCAACAGTTAATCTCTCCAACTCTTAAAATATTATCTACAGTTGAAAATAATATATCCAAAGCAAATGAAGGTTTAATTATGTACTATGTAAAAGATCATAATCTTTATGGTGCAAATGTTGATGGTTCCAAAATTATAAAACTTGAGAGTGATATAGAAGAACTTGATTCTGTCTCACCTGATGGAAAAATATATCTTTTCCGGCAATATCTTCAATCTGATCCTGTTTTAAGAAAGATGGAAAAGAATCCTAAAGTCAGGACTATTCTAAAAAGCATTTCAGATAAAACTTTAATAATTGATGCTTTAGTAGTTGAAAGTCACTGGTCTTCGGACTCACATTTAGTTGTTATCGGAACCATGGCTAATGATTACACCAACTCTAATGAAAAATTCCAAATTGTTGATACAATATCTTTTAATTCTATAGAAATGAAACCATTAGAACAATCTAGTTACATGCTTGCTATTATGAATAATAAACATCTGTTGTTAAGAAGAAATTTATCTGATTCTGAAAGTACTGATCAGCAAAATATTGAAGTTTATGATTTCGATCCAATAACGGACATTAAAACTTCAATTGCCAAGATCAACATACAATCTCCACTTGGAAAATTATCATTTGATAATAAAATGTATTCTTATTCAAATACTCTGAATTTAGAAGTGCTTAATTTGATAACGAAAGAAAAGAAAGAATATACGAATTATTCCAGTTCGAATCAGAACATCGTTTGGAGCACTTCTTGGTCTCCTTCCAATACTCATATTGCTTTTCAAGATTCTGGTCGAATTGGCATATTGGACCTTAAAAACAGTAATATTGATTATATTTCTGAAGATAACATAATTCCTTTATATTCTGAGAATCAAAAATATGGATTTAGAATTTCTGATTTAAATTCTGAAGGATGGTTGAATGCCAGCAAATTATTCTTCAAATCGGAAGCGGTATATAGTTTAATTGATTTGGATCATGCAAGAACTTCAGATTGGGTAAGAAGTGATAAATACTGGCTATACGATTTAGACTCTAAACAAATTACCCCTCTTTCTTGGATAGATAACTCAAGAGTGCTTTTCATAAATGATCCTAATTAGAATAGCCTCAATTCTCAAACAATGTAATCCTTCGACTAATCTCAGGACAAGACCCTTGCAGAAGTGGATGAGCACAATTAAGCTGAAATCTGGAGATATTCTTTTAACTGGTGATAGATATAAAACCACCCTTCAAGAGATTTCGATCCGACTAGATCGTGGGTTACTTTTAGATCGTGTAACTTTTAGATACTTTTAGATCCTTGACAAAATTAGTATAGTGCGTATAATTTTTTAATATGCCGAAGAAAATAATAAAACCTAAAGCTAAAAGATCTCCAAAAAAAATACAGGAATTTGTAACAGAAAGTGATTATGCCAAAGAGCCCAGTAAGTCGTTTATAAGTTCCCCTAAAAATATAATTTTTGCAGTTGCTGCAATCTTATTAATTCTTGTCGTCTACAATAAAGTATTCAAATCGGGCACCAGTACTGATAATTTAAAAAATAAGGTTATCCCTGAAGCGATAAATAAGATTATCGGAAATTCAAATATAAAATTAAAAGAAGTGAACAATCTTAGGGATGTAAGCGGTGTATATGAATTTGATCTGACTTTAGATTCCGGTAACAATCAGACTCCCAAATATACTTCATATATCACTAAAGATGGAAAAATCATATTTCAATCCGGTATGAAAATAGATTCCCTGGCTCAAACACAGAATTCCACTCCGGAGGAGGGGGGAAAGAAATTAACCTGCAGTGATCTAAACAAGTCAGACGCTCCGAAGCTTACAGCTTTCGTGGTTTCGAATTGCCCATACGGTCTTCAAATGCAGAGAGTATTGAATAAAGCCATAACGGAACAGGCTGCCTTACAAAATAACATAGAAGTTAAATATATCGGTGCTATTACTAACGGTAAGATAACCTCTATGCACGGTGATAGCGAAGCGCAAGAGAATCTTAAACAAATTTGTATAAGAGAAGAGCAAAAAGATAAATATTGGAATTATTTATCATGCTACATGAAAGAAGGGAAAACAGATGACTGTCTTAAGGAGACGTTGGTAAATATTCCCAATTTAGATGCATGTGTAAACGATGTAAATAGAGGACTTAAATACGCTCAAACAGACTTTGATTTAGCTACAAAATTCAGTATTGGTGCTTCACCAACTTTACTCCTGAATGATACTCAAGTAGTTTCTGAATACGACTTCGGAGGCAGGGTTCCGAATGCTATAAAGGAACTAGTATGCTGTTCCTTTAATAACAAAGCGGATTACTGTCAAACGGACTTGTCGAAGGACGCTGTAACCGCTTCCTATTCGCTCACAGATGCTGCAGCTAACACTTCCAATACATCGGCAGCCAATTGCGGGAACTAATCTTTTTGATACTTCCAATTAATAGTGCCGAGGAGAGGACTTGAACCTCCACACCTTTCGGTACAGCCTCCTCAAGACTGCGTGTCTGCCAATTCCACCACCTCGGCTTGTTAGATTCTTCGTTTTAAATATGCTCTACCATACTCTAGTATAGTAAAACTTCATAACATTTTTTAATTTGCGTGTCTACCTGCCCGCAATCGCTACGCTCAAGCGTTGCAGGCGGGCCAATTCCACCACCTCGGCTTTATTTAGTTTTCAATTTATTGTGCCGAAGGTGGGAGTTGGACCCACACCTGATTTCTCAGACACGGCCCTGAACCGTGCGCGTCTGCCAATTCCGCCACTTCGGCTAACTTAAGTACAAGCACTTCGGCGTATACAAGAGCAAATAATACAGTAAAATTGATTTTAAGTTGCAGATTATTTATTAAGAGTCTTAGGAATTATTTATATATTTCAGAAACGTTCATTCTTCAGCTTACCATCATCATATAACTTTGAGCGGGCGAGGGGACTTGAACCCCTGACCTTCTCCTTGGCAAGGAGACGTTCTACCGCTGAACTACGCCCGCAACGTAAAATTACTTCGTAATCACGTTGTAAACATTATACAAATGAAGCTCCACGGGCTTACGTCCGTGGTATCCTCAAATTCTTCGGCGAGTGAAATCCGCCGAAGCATTACCCTTCGACTCTCCTTCGACAAGCTCAGGATTCGCTCAGGGTATCCGCAATATCGCATTCATCCACGAGTTTACACTCGTGGTTTTCTGCGAAGGCGGATAAACTAATTCTACTTGTCACGTGGTGCGAAGCACTTTACGTGACCGCTGAACTACGCCCTTAAGAAATATAATTATACCAATTTACTATCTACGCCACAATGTACTAAAAGTGTCTGTTGCAAAATTCCAAAATGCATATAGAAAATTATTTAGGTTTCTGTATATTGCTGGCCAGCTATTCTCCATAAAAATTAGGAATTTGCCGATAATCGGGCTTCTTTGTTTATAATATTTTTCATTATCCATAATTAAAATTATATCATTAGTTATATTCCACCAAATCATTTATCTTTATATTACTTTTTCTGATCATACCGGCATTTATTTCCAATACCTTGTCAAAGGGAAAACGGGACGTAAAAGACGGCAACTCGATGAACTTATCCGTATCAGGTGAATTTACATTTTCGGTGAGATCTACTACATGATTTCCATTTATCCAAACAAAATCGAGAGGAAAAAGCATTTCTTTCATCCAAAAATAATATTTACCGGGTTTATTGAAAATAAATAGCATACCTTCATCAGATCGTAAATAATTCCTTCCTGATAGGCCCCTACTTCTTGTTTCATCGGTATCAGCAACCTCAATATTGATACTATTACCTGAAAGAGTGACAGATCCTAGAGAATTGTCCCTATTATTATGTAAAATACTTGTTTTAAAATATATTAAAAATAAACCTATTAAGCAAATAGTGAAAATTAATATATGTTTGATAAATCCAGAACGTCTTATTTGCATTATTTAAAGAGATTAATGATTGACTTCAGTATTAAGTTTTCGATAATTATCGGTAAAGTAGGGAATAAGAGGATTTCTTACATATGTAAATAAACTATTTCAGTTTATTTATGTAATATTAATAAAACAAAAATAAAAAAAGTACAGTCGAGATTTACGAAAAAGTTAGAACCGAATTTCAAAGCTGTTAGCTCGGCCCCGCTTAGCGGGGCCTCGCTTCCGTTATTTTTTGCGCGCGCGATTTTTCTTTTTGCTCTCGCAAAAAGAATTTTTTAAAAATTACAAAGACAAAAGACTGTAAGTTTTTGACACAGTCTTTTGATTGTCGGGGTTCTGCCAATCTTCCTCTTTTGTTACAAAAGTATCGAGATAATACAGGGTATCTCCAACAACTTTTGTAGGTCCATACTGGTGGGTAAGATCGGATTTTGTAATTGTTTTCTCTTGACCGGTTTTAAAATTTAGAGCAATAAGGCTAGCGGCTTGTCCAGCTTCCCAAGGACGATTCTGGAAAGTATCGCAATTACCATAAATAACATAGTCTTTATAAAACAAAAAGTCGGAAGTCGCACAAAATTCTTTTACAGCTAAAGCCTTTTTCGCTAGAGAAAGAGGGATAATTCCTCTTGACATACTTGTCCCTGTGGACAACAAAACATATTCTCCTTTTTTATCGTTAATCACGATTGTCGAACCAAAAATAGAAAAGGCTCCTGTTATTTTAACCACTATTTTGTTTTTCTTATCATATACAATAAGTTCACCTGTTTTTTCTGGCGTATCTCCGCCTTTTGGATTTATCAAATAAACAGAATAATTATCGTTTTCGCCTAACATCTCTTTGTTGGCAAAATCCTCAAGTTTCAGATTAGTTGTTGGAATAGCGGTGGGTACACCGGTTGGTTGCTGTTTAACAACTGATGGAGTTTGGCTAACTTCTGGTGTTGGACTTGGTAAATAAGTTCGATTGTTTTTTACTTTAACGTAATTTATTGCAAATACGCCTACCATTACCATAAATAAAACTGCAAACACAATGGTTGAAACAGCCCAATAATTGAATTTTGGTTTTACTTGAACTTCAGTTGGTTGGTTAATCGGGTTTTGCCCGATCTGCTGGGTATTTTGATCACCCACATTAATTTGATTTTCCATTTTTACCTCCAAGTGAAAGTATATCATATTTTTGAAAATCAAGTGTCAAAATATGATCTTTTTCTACTTCTATTTCCGATTAGATTTTTGATATATTGATATTGGTCTCAACAATTTTAGAAATTGCTTTTTTTAATCGAGGAATTAAATAGTTGGTTTGCCGAATCTAATTAAATTTTCTTTCTTCTCTCTTCTCCAGCCCTTGATTTGAGACTCTCTCCTTCTTACTTCTGTTAGTGTGAGATAAGTTTCTGTGTAGACTAATTCAAAAACTTTATTTCTTTTTGTAAACTCGGCTCCATCACCATTTTTGTGTCTTGTAATTCTTTTATCTAGATACTGCGTTGTTCCATTATAGATATGGTGTCTGGGTCCCTTAAGAATATAAAGAGTATACATTTTAGAAGTAGTCCTTCGGCCAGCTCAGGACTTTTCCCCTATCTCAAAGGTCGAAGACTTTGAGCTTGTCGAAAAGTCGCAATTACTGAACGAAGCTCGAACCTTTTTTGAACAAAATCCTGACTGATTGCCGCGCTTAGCGCGACAGAAACTGAACGCTCGGGCGAGCAAAAAGGAAGGCCTGCCCGCAACGCTTCGCGTAGCGAGGCGGGCGGGGGGTTGGGGGGAAGGAATTTTTGCCCGCCCTCGCTTTCCGATTCCGATTTTTCCGCCGCCGCCGAATTTCGTGCCAGCAAAGCTGGCGCGCCGCTTAAATTTCTAGATATTATTTATTCTGCTTGAATTTTAATATTATTCTTGGAATTCGTACACCATTGGAAAGATAAAACAGGTAATAGTAGTTGGAGTCGATTTTTTCAACAGAAAAACAGTTGATTTTGCAAGATTTTGTTTTTGAACCAAAATCAATTTGACATTCCATAATATTTTCTAAAAATAATTTACAAAACTTATGCCATTTATTACCTTCTAAAAAATCCGTGGATAATTTATAATTTTTCAAAAATTCGTTTAATTCAGAATTTAGATCCTTAAGCTTAAAGAAATCTTTTTGTCCATTTATTAAATCTCTTTGAATTTCCTTTTTGCTTTTATTAATATCTATATATTTATTAAATTTTTTTGATAAGAAATCATCTGTTGGTTTATAATTTAATTTACTATGCAGAATCCAATTACAATAAAAACACAGAGTTTTATATTTATTATTTTTTTCTATAATTTTTCTGATTTCCGCTAATAAATAAACGGCTTCACATTCTTCTTCAAACTTCGAGTGGCTCTGTAAAAATTTCTGTAATTTTACGATAATATTTTTTCTATACATAATCAGTTATATTTACCACCGAATTTCGTGCCAGTTGAAAACTGGCGCGCCGCTAAATTGTTAAAGCGTAAATTTTAATCCCCGCGAGTAAAAATAATGCTACAACCAATAGGACGAACGCAAAATTAGCAAAGAATACCGACCTGTTTCCAAATTTTTTATAAAGTTCTTTCCCTTTTCCTTCTTTTTTTCGATGAGGAGTAGCCAATTTCTTAAATTCCTCACTTGAGGTAGCTTTACCAGTTTGTTGATCTATAAAATCTCCGCCTTGTAAAGCACTTCTTTCTATAATATTAGCCATTTCTCCTGCATGCAAAAACTGATGGTTCAGTCCAAACCCCATGCCATTATACAATTGCCTGATTACTCCGCAAATTATCGAGAGAACTATAAGAATCCAAAAACTGCCAATTAGCCAAATAAATATATTTCCCTTTGGCAACCAATCGGTATTCACAATAGTCGAGCCCAAAAGTGCGACATTTGCACTCAAAATAAAATAATCAAGTTTTATACCCGTTTCGTAATGATACTCAAGTGGATTTATATTATCGGCCATAAAATCTAATTACTCTTTAAGTCTGTTTACTTTAGAGAATTACAATAACTCATCTAACATTTTTACTGCTTTTTTGGTCAAATTATTTTTATATTCTTGCAGATTAATATTAAATTTTGTGAAATAAATTTGATGAATGTATTTTATAATTTTTTCATCTAAATAGCCACGGGCATGGAGCGATGAGCCTTCAACATCTTTAGACTTAAATCCATTCAAAAACAGCTTACCCATACCACTATATATCACAAAAAATTCAGTCAAAATTTCGTTTTCTTGTTCATCGTCAAGTATAATTTGTCGCTCGTGAATCAAAATATAATGAGCTAATTCGTGGGCAAGAACATATCCGAAACCATGTGAATCTTTCATGAAATATTCTGGAATGCTAATTTTTGAACCGGAAATAAAGCCACCAATTCCTTGTTCTTCAAAAAATTTCGAATCAGCCATTTCTACATCCGGCAGGCTTTTTAGTTTCAAGAAATATCCTAAATAGCGAAGCGCCTTAAATGGATCACCGTCTTTAAGCATTGTGTAGAAAGTCTCATCCGGTTCAAAAATTGCCGTCTCCTTATTTTCCAAAACAGAAGTAAGATAGTTGAATTGGTTCAAAATATACTGGCGAATATCTTTGCCCTTTATCCCAATTTCAAACCCCGCACCACCGAAGGAAAAGGTATTTCCTTTTTGAACTGATAATTTTTGTCCACTATCCGAATGTGCATTTAAACCAATTTTCATATCCGCCCCAACATCAACCGTTATTTTGATAACTTTGTTATTCAACGCTTCAATTTTCCAAACATTTAAGCTCTGGAAAATATCTCCCTCTTTTGTTGTTAAATGGATTTCCACAAACTTCGATTTGCCTTCGCCTTTTATTTCAAAAGTGTGTTCTTTAGATATGGGTATGGTTGAATCTTTTCTTATCATTTCTACAAATTCACCTCCCGACAATCTCACGAGAACAGAAAAGGGAATAACTTCAAGGGCTAAAAAGTCTACCTTAATACCCGTCATAATTCTTGAGAAGTTAAATGCTCCTATTGCAAGCGATTTTTCAGTCCCAAAAGCAACTTTAGAGTTTTCGAATAATTTTGGTAAAATTTCTTTGATACTTTGTTGAAGAAATGAATCACCAATGATAATTACATTCCCATTTTTTGTTTTGTTCCAATAATCTTTTATTACTGCTTGCGCCATCTGCTCTGTTGCTTTAACTAGATTATTGAATGTTGGTGCTAAAAAACCATGAAGAGCATCTAAATCAATACTTGTATCCAATGTCCTATATTCTCCATTCTCACATAAAACATAAGGTAAATTTAATTCAAAGGTATTTCCGATGTGTGGAATTCTTAAAAAATCATTAACTACCTCTAAAATTCGTAAGCGAGTTTTTTGATCTTTTAACGCAAATTTCCGTAAGTCTTTACTTATCTTTGAAATAAAGTAATCTAATACAAGGGTTTCAATTTTCTGACGGGTAATACTGTCTGTATATTGAGTGCTTGCGACTTCTAAAACACCATCACCGTAAACCACTAATGAAACATTTGTGTTATTTTGTGAAATTGAAATGAAAATATAACTCGCACTTTCTTTTTCTTTCCAACTTTTTGGCTTTTTTGATAAAAATTTTTTGTACCATGGCGACTCTTCATACTTTTTAATAACTTCAAGTAGGTTTTCCTTATTAAGGTTGCCATGTAAATGAATGACTCTCCTCGCAGCAAGCTGACGAGGTATCATAATAGTTTTAGCTGGTCTTTATGAATAATATAGTAATTACCTGGTTTAACACCTTGGTGCTGGATATATTGTTTAACTGCCGTTT
>Ga0210018_1001097_pt1 | contig 14317 bp, 15 predicted proteins | sample CryGeyCG2014_010_2_FD_183967 | JGI IMG/M metagenome (GOLD analysis project Ga0210018, IMG submission 183967) | Groundwater microbial communities from aquifer - Crystal Geyser CG09_land_8/20/14_0.10 (SPAdes) (version 2) | ecosystem: Environmental > Aquatic > Deep subsurface > Groundwater | place...
CTTTTTGCCGGCAAAAATACCCTGAATATCTGATAGGGTAAGATTAGCACCGTTAAGAGCATTAACCAGCCCATTGATACCAGCCTTTTTAAAATCATAAAAAATCCTCCTGGCTACATTGCTTGGAGGACAACCTATAATATAGCACAAAACCGGGTAAAGTCAAGGTATGGTTGTCAAAATCGGCTTTATCGGCAATTCTTCTACCGGTATTTTTAGCTGGTAACGCCAATTGGGGTCGTTACTTTCCGTTTCTGTTCCCGGGACATTGATCCGGTCGGTTGTCAGCAGCCAGTCTTGGACTGGAATCAGACTGATAAAAGCCGGTGAATTAATAATTGCCTGACGAATTCTTTGAGCCAAGACCTGCCTGTCGGGATTAAACTCTGTTTTTACCTGGAAAGCCAATTGTTGGCACTGCTTCATTGTCAATTTATTCAGATAGCCCGTTAGGGTTTCCGTGTCGTGGGTGGTTGAGGTGGCTAGACAGTTTTTGGGGTACTTGGCTACCCTGGCATAACGGGGATGAATTCCCGGTTGTTTTATGGTCATCAGCGAGTATCTAAAAACACGAATGCCGGGAATTTTATATTCAGTCAGCGTTTTTCTTAAGCCTTTTAGTTTGTCTCCGCTGTCTTCAGCAAAAATTTTAAGAGAAATTTTTTGGCAATGATCCAGGATTGGTATTAGAGTTTTAGATCCGGGTCCGGTTTTAACCTTGTCTTTAGCGGGATCAGTTGGGTTCATCACCCCGTAAAAATAGAAACCCTTGGCATGATCCAGCCTGACCCAGTCAAATAAAGTGGCTAGGTAAGTCAACCTTAACTTGAACAACTCAATAATTCGTTTTTGCCGTTCAGTTTTTTGCCAAAGATACAAGGGGTGGCCCCAAATTTGCCGGCCAAAATGAGCCCTTGGTCCATTGGGTAAGCCAGAAACCTCCGTTAGATTGAAAAGGTCTTGATTAACCCAGACCAGGGGACTATTGGCCGGTAGGTAGAAAGCCAAATCCCCGATCAAAAGAATTTCCCGCTGCTTGGCCTGGTTTCGGATCAGCGAGTATTGATAATTTAACACTCCTTGTTCTTGTCGGTGTTTTTCTACCTGATCAGCCAGTTTTTTTTGCCAGTTGATCAGTGTTTCTTTATCTCTGGTTCTTAAGGGTGTTTCCCACTGGGTCCAATTATCCGTTCCCGAATAATCACGCAAGGCGCAGAAAAGCGCATAGTCATTAAGCCAACCTTGTTGGGAATTATAGAATTGGTTCAAATTAGCCTGATTCGGTTTCGACAGCGTCTCGGATAAAAACCTGGGATCAAGACCAATGCCATAACTTTTATAAGGAGAACGGACGTGCCGGTTGGCCGAGTTTGGTTCTAATTGAGTTTCATGCAACGGCAATAATTGCCAGGCTTTTTGGTGAGTTTTCTCCAGCCAATTGATCAGAGTTAAGCCGGCGGAAAAACTGCCGGGTTTTTGCGGTTCCGCCTTCGTGGTTAAAGCTGAAAGCGGAACCGAAGTCCCGACAATTTTAGAGATATAATTCTTTTTCATATTGATTTAACATTCTGGCGGCGCTGTAATTTTTTCTAATTAAGGCCGAAGAATAGACCATGCGGCTAAGCCATTCCGGGGATAATCCTCCCGGATCGGTTTGATAATACATTTTGGCAACACTACCCTCAAGAAAACGATAAATGTCTTCAGCGACCCGGTCGGAATCCAAGGTCCAACCCAGCTTGGACCATTCGACGCTATCGGTCCAACCGTCTCTGATAGTCATTTGTAAGACTCCGTTAAGACAGGCTTTCATGCCGCTGGTGCCGCAGGCTTCGCGTCCCCGCTTGGGGGTATTCAGCCAAACATCGGCACCGCCAACCAGCTTTTGAGCAACGCTAATATTGTAGTCAGGCAGAAACTGGAACCGCTGCCGGAATTTTGGCTTTCGGCTCAGCTCGGTCAAAACCCTAACCAGCTGTTTACCCTGACGGTCATTGGGGTGGACTTTTCCCGCCATGAGTAGTTGTATTGGTCGATCCGAATTATTTAAAATTAACCCTAAGCGTCCGATGTCTTTTAAAATTGCCCCGGGACGTTTATAATTGGTTAACCGCCTGGCCCAGGCAACGGTCAAAATCTTCTCCTCCATTTTGATACCCGTTTGCTGTTTGACCATTTGGAGCATATTTCGTTTTTGCTGCTGATGCGCCTGCCGGAATTTTTCCTTGGAACAGGGCTTGATTTGGGTCGGCGGCCAGACCTCAGCCAGGGGTTGGCCCAGCCACCGGTTTAAAAAGACGCCGTTGGTGATCGGAATAAAATCAAACCCAGGCCAGATTTTTTTGGCAACCCGGCTGTGCAGCCGGCTGACGGCATTGATCCGGATCGAGCCCGATAAAGCCAATTGGTTTAAAGAAAACACCCGGGGATTTTTACCTCTGCCTAATTGTAAAAGTTTGCCAGTAGTGATTTTTAAAGCTTGGGCGTAAGGAGCTAAATAAATTGCTGCCAGTTCTTTACTGACTGCATAATGGTCATTCATAATCATCGTGTGATTGGTAAAGAGGATTTTGTTTTTAGTTTGCCGGAAGACTTGCCGGAACGATAGTTGCGGGTTGCTGGCGCGGGTTTGAATTAAGGCCTGAATGATGGCTAAGGCACAGTGAGGCTCGTTGAGGTGATAGTACTGGGGGGAGATTTTCAACGCCGCCAGTAATTTGGTGCCGCCGATACCGGCGACAATTTCCTGAAGGAAGCGATGTTCTTTATCTCCGACGTACAATCGATTACAAATATTATAGTCATCTATGGAATTTCCCCTAACTTGAGTATCGAGTAAATATAAGGGAGTTTGGCCCACCAATTTTTTCCACACCTTAACTTGGATCACCTTTTTGCCCAGAGGCACCGGGATTAAGAGGGGCTTCCCTGATTGATTGGTTACCGCTTGAAGATTGTTTTCTTCTGTCTGATAAAACAAGCCGAGACCAATAAATGATTTTTGTTGCTGATTTGCTTCTAAGAGCATATCTCCTGCCAGAATTCCCAAGCCGCCGGCAAAAATTGGCAGAGAGTCATCAATCCCAAACTCTAAACTAAAATAGGCGATCGGGTTTAAAGGCATAAGCTGTATAATATTATATATGAGGATTTTAATGGTTGCTTCTGAAGTTGCCCCCTACTCAACCGTCGGCGGCTTATCTCAAGTGGTTTATTTTTTAGCCAACTCTTTGATTAAGCTGGGCCACGATGTCCGAATTTTTTCCGCTAAATATGGCGTAATTCAGCCCAAAAAACCATTTAAAAGAGTGCTTTGGCATATCAAGATCCCCACTGGTTATCAGGGTAAATCTTACCCTCAGGAATTAATCTGTAATGTGGTGACTAATCAAATCGGACCCTTAAAGGTTTATTTTTTGGAAAATCGGGAATACTTTGAACTGCGCAGCAATGTTTATGAATATACCGACGACAATATTCGTTTTTTTCTGCTCTCCCGGGGCTGTCTGGAATGGCTTAAGTCACAGCATTCGAAAAAACTTTGGCTGCCGCAAATAATTCATATTCACGATTGGCACACCGGTTATTTAAGCGAGGATTTACGCACTAACCAGCGTTACCTGCAGGAATTTTATCGTCTCTCTACGCTTTTTACCGTTCATAACTTTCATCTGCAGGGGAGAATGAATTTCCAGTTGTTGCCTAAAAAACAGCAGGATACCGGCCAGGGAAATTTAAAACACTTTTTTCATGACAAATTAATTCAGCAAAACTCTCTCCTTCGGGGAATAATCTATGCTGATTGGGTTAATACCGTTTCCGAGACCTACGCCCGGGAAATTTTAACTCAAGCTTATGGTGAAGGCCTGGAAAAAACCCTGAATCGTTACCGGGGGAAAATATCGGGAATTTTAAACGGCATCGACACCAGGGAATTTAACCCCTTAACCGATCCTTTAATCAAGCAAAATTATTCCCGAAGCAGTCTTTATTTAAGAAAGGAAAATAAAGCCGAGCTGCAATTGAAGTTTAGCTTGCCGGTTAATGAACACATTCCCATTTTGGCATATTCCGGCCGACTTTCCAAACAAAAAGGCATCGATCTTTTGCTGGAATGTTTACCCAAATTGGCTTCAGAGTTTAGTTTTCAATGCATTATCCTGGGTCAGGAAAATCAGACCTATGGACAGGAACTGCAAAAATTAAGAGATAAATACCCCGATAAAATATCGTTACATTTATATTCTGATTTTAAGCTGCCGCGGAAAATTTTCGCCGGCGCCGACATAATCCTTCTCCCCAGTCTATTTGAGCCCTGCGGGATTGTGGCAATTGAAGCCCTGCGTTATGGGGCCATTCCCATTGTTCGGAAAACCGGGGGTTTAAGCGACATTGTGACCGATTTTTCTCCGGAAACAATGATCGGTAACGGTCTGGTATTTAAAAAACCTAATGCCTGGGCTCTCTTTGCCGCGGTTGTCAGAGGCGTTCAGCTTTATCATGTGCCTCATGTTTGGAGGAAACTGATTGAAAATGCAATGGGGGGTAATTTTTCTTGGGATAAAGCCGCGACTGAATACGGGAATCTTTATCAGCGAATTTTAAGGCTAAGGCGACAATTTGTTAAAGATAACCCTCATTTGGCTCACCAACCCACTTTATAAATTTGAGGCCTAGGTCGGAATCGAACCGACGAATAACTGTTTTGCAGACAGCTGCGTTACCGCTTCGCCACTAGGCCGTGCATTTGTATTTTAGCAGATTTTTTGTTAAGATTTCTCTGATGCTGAAAAAACTTCTTATTGGCCTTAGCCTTTTGTCCTTAACTGTTTTGTTGACCGGTTGTACTCTGCCCGGACGGAAAAAATCCGCCTTGTCTGTTTCTACTACTCCCCAGGCCACTATTTTTCTGGACGGAGAACATTTAGGTCAAACGCCTTATTATAACGAAAAGTTAAAACCAGGCGACTATGTTTTGAAAATTGTTCCCGAATCATCCGGCCAAGCCCTCAATCCCTGGGAGGGGCGGGTGACTTTAAGTCCGGGCATTTTAACCGTTGTTAATCGGGAGCTGGGTTTAACCCAAGACGATTCTTCCGGCGAAATTCTTTCTTTTGAGACCAGTGCTGATAAAAACGCCACCTCTATTTCTGTTGTCACCACCCCGGATGGCGCCGTGGTTAATCTGGACGGCGAGCCCAAAGGCTTTGCTCCGATTTCTTTGGACAAAATTACCGAAGGCGACCACATTTTGCTTATCTCCTCTCCTGGTTATAAAGATAAAACTATCAAAGCTAAGACAGTTAAGGGGAATAAACTGATTGTTTCGGTTCAATTAGCCCGGGCTGCGGTTGTGCCGCCGGTGGACGCCGAAACCCAACCAGAAGCTACTGCGGCTGCCTCGCCCAAACCCAGCCCCACCCCCAAGGCCTCACCCAAGACCGGTTCTACCACCACCCCGGCCAAACCCTACGTCACCATTGACTCGCCGGACACCGGCTGGGTCAGGGTGAGGGCCGAAGCTTCCACTGCCGCTGAAGAATTAACCAAGGTTGATCATGGCGAGAGTTTTCCTTTAGTTGACGAAAAATCCGGCTGGTATCAGATCGAATATGCCACCGGGAAAAATGGCTGGATCTCCGGCAAATACGCGGAAAAGTTCGAGTAAATTATTGTAAAAGCTGGACAAATTCCAATGGCGCTACGATTTTAATTCCGCGATATTTTTTTAGCCTTAAGAGATGTTTGTCCCCGGAAACAATAAAATCAGCTTTTCCGGCAAGAGCGCAGGCTAAAATCAGATTATCGTCAGGATCAGTCTTAATTATCTGAGGAAAATTTTTGATTATAACTCTATGGGTAGTTTGCTGTAAAAACTGCAGATACTGAATAATTGACCGATTTGACAACTTATAAATCTTTTTAATTTTTGGATAATGAAGCGAGCGGCTTAATTCATTTAATAATTCTTTACTGGTAACCACCATTAATTTTTCCCTGCAGAAAAAATCAAAAATTATTCGGGGAGAAGAATTAATATTGGCGATGAAAGCGCTGATTAAAACATTAGTATCTAAAACAACTTTTATCCTTTTTGCCATTGTTTTTTAGTCCGTTTTCTGACGGAGGCAACCGCTTGAATTGCATCCTGCATTACTTGATTTTCGCTGACATTATCTTTGGAAGCCAGGCCCATAATGGTGGAAAATTCAGTTTCTCTTTGCCACTTTTTATAAATAGAAATTAATTTAGCTAAATAATTAGTGTCCACGAAAGCAATTGCCGGCTTCTGCCTTTTGGTAAGAACTAAAAATTTTGTATTTTTTACCCTGTCGACAACATCCGCCAGATTGGCCCGCGCCTGGGAAAAGGGGACTAGCTGATCTAAAGAGACAGTTAAATTATTCATATGTACTAATATTAGTACAAAACATTGTACGTTGTCAAGTACAGTTTATCCTAACCCGTACAAAATCCCGATTACCATTAACCCCCACAGGCTGACCGTGATTAACATTGGCTTATCGGCTGTCAATATTTTCTCCGGCGACTCGCCCTGATTTTTCTCATAAATCAACTGTAAATACCTCATTACTCCGTAAATTACCACCGGAATGGTTAGCATCAGCCATTTTTCCGACCGGAAAGTATTCGGTAAATATGATAGCCAGGTTAACGCCCTGCCTTTAAAACTAAACGCCGGCAGCATAAAGGTAAATAAGGCGTAAGTCAGCCAGGTGGTATTGGCAAACATCACCGTGTACAAATCCAGCAATTTTTCCGGATACCGGCCCAGGACTTTTCTGCTCCTCAGCTTTCCCTGCAGCAAGGTCAGCTCGCTCCTTCTTTTCCCGATCGCCAGAAATAACGAGAAGGAAATAATACACAATAAAAGCCAAACATTGATATGGACGCCGATAATAAACGCGCCGGCATAAACTCTCATTAAAAATCCCGCAGCAATCGCCATTACATCTAGAATCGGGCGATGTTTTAACCAGGTGGTATAAACAAACTGTAAAATCAAATAGGCGATCATGACTAAAAATAAAAAATAGGATAAAGACCACCCCAAAGCCAGGCTTAAAAACACTCCGCTTAAGCTAAAAAACAAAGCGATCCCTATCGGCAGTTGGCCGGAGGCAATCGGCCTGAATTTTTTAAAGGGGTGGTTTCTGTCCGAATTAACATCGACAATGTCATTAAAAATATATACCGAGCTGGTTAAAATCGAAAAAATTATCCAGGCGGTCGTTACCGTCCAAAACTTATCCGCTGTAAATAACCAGCCGGAAAACACCAAGCCCGTATATAAGCTTAGGTTTTTTAACCACTGTCTCGGTCTGGCCTCTTTAACGAGTAAGTAGCCATATTGAGCCATATTAAGCCGCCTCCGATAATTACTGCTAGCAACACCATTGTATAGAGTTTATATTGACTGTTCAATTTTAAAGCTAATAATCCTAATATGGCCGACATCAGCCAATAAAACACCGCGATTCTTCTTTTGCCCCAACCCAAATCCATCAGCTTGTGGTGTAAATGCCCCCGGTCGCCCCAAACCGGAGATTTTCCGGACAGTACCCTTCTGATGATGCTGTAAATTGCGTCTAACATTGGCACCCCTAAAACTAAAATTGCCGTGGCTACCTTGGCCCCTGATAAAATTGCCAAAACCGCTAAAAAATATCCTGCCAAAGTCCCGCCGCCATAACCGGGCATAATTTTTTGCGGATAAAAATTAAACAACAAAAATCCTAAATAAGCCCCGGCCAGAATAAAAGCTACCACCATCACCGGCCATTGGGTAATATCGTCTACAAATCTTAAACTAAGCAGTCCGATCACTATGCCGGCCACCACCACAATGCCCGGCAGTTGGCCGTCTAAACCCTTAGACCAATTAACAAAGTTCATTGTTCCCACAATCCAGACTAAAGCCATCAAGTCTGCCCAAACCCAGATTGTCCGCCACTGTCCCAACAAATATATCGGTATTTGCGGTTGCGATAAATTAATCACCGCCCCGGCCTTAAAAGGATGGCTGATATAGGGTACGCCGATCCCCGCCGCCACTACAATCCCGGCGGCTAGAAAGCCCCAGCCCAATCGTTGATAAGGGTTTAAATTTTTTACATCATCGATTACTCCTACAACTGTTAACACCAAAGCCCCTAAAAGTATGCCGATTAAATGTTTGTCGATCGGCAAAAACCAGACGCAAGCGATTAAAATGCTTAAAAAAATTACTGCTCCGCCGCCCCTGGGTACCGGATATTGATGAATTACTTTGGGATGAACTTGAGTTTTAGGGTCATCCAGCCACCCCAATTTTTTATAAACCCAAATCACCAGGGGAGTTAAGATTATCGAAATTAAAAAGGCTAAAACCAGCGGTTTAATTAATTGAATTAAAGCCATATTTTTAAACAACCAAGAGGACAATTTTAATTAAGCCAACCAGCGCCATCGTCGTGGTTAAAGCCGCCAGCCAGACTAAAATTTGCGCTAATAATTTATCTTTTTCAATTAAACTGCCGGCCAGCCTGATGGAAATTAAATTAATGATTAAACTGGAAACCGGCAGCAGCCACAAACCCCACTGGCTGATTAATCGGGCTTCTCCATAAGCCCGGCTGTAAAGCAGGGGAACTTCCGGCGGCAGTTTATGCCACCAGGCCGCCAGCCATAACCAATTGCCGGCTAAACTCAAAAATACTATTTTTAAGCCCAGTTTAGCGGTTTTATCTAAAGCTAAATTATCAACCTGTTTATAATAAATTTTAATCTGTTCAATCTTTTTCATAGCTTGCCCCGCGTAGCCCTGCCTTGCCGGCAGGCAGGTTTAGCGGAGTGGGGTTCCCTCCAAAAGCCGGTAAATCCGGGCCTGGTCAATCTTTCCGGCCAAAACATAATCAGTCGCTAACTTCAGCTCCATTTCTTTAAAGGGCCGTTTTTCATAATCCATTGCCAAGACTACCTTTGGCGGCTGTTTTTCCCAGGCCCTCATCGTTTCCTCATAGCCATTAAAATCCACAATATGATAAGCCACGGTGTATCTGCCGACCGGCAGTCTTTCCCCCAAAGCATAAATTCCCGGTTCGTCTCCCCAAATAAATACCCGGTCCTGAGGCAAGGTTGTTCTCTTTATATATTCGCCCAACTGGTAACTTTGATTCACCCGTGGATCAAAAAAGTTTCGATACCCTTCCAGGCTCTTTTGCCCAGCAATATATTGCCCAAAGTTAACATAATAAGGCAGAATCGGATAACTCCAAAACTTCATTTGATAACACCACCAGCCGCTCAATATTCCCACGATTACAATTATTAACCTTAACACCCTCCGCCTGCTGTATAAAAATAAGGCCAGAAGTAAGGCCCCGGGGACAGCCGGCTGGATTAAATAATGAGGATACGGCCTTTCTGATAATAAAGCCCCATACATTGCCAGCAAAAACCAGATCACCACTAAACTTGCCCATCTGGATAATTTAAATTTTTTAGCCAGCGGATAAAACATCGCCAAGAAGACCGCGATTATTATGCCGCGATTCATCAGGCCGTCTTTGCTCGCCCCCCAAGAGCTTAAATAACCAATATTTTGCAGTAAAGCCGAACGGACATAAGGCTCTAATCCTCCCGCCGCGCCGTAGTAAATTATGGTTCCTAAAATCGGTAAAATAAAACCCCAGCCCACCGCCCAGATTTTCCTTAAACTATTTTTCTCAAACATCATTAACCAGATTATTAATGCCCCCAAATCAAATGCCGCCGGGACTTTAAATAAAAATCCGGCCGAGAACAATAAACCTATTCCGAACCAATGTTTAGTTTTTTTAACCACCATCAGCATGGCTAAAACTACCGGCAGGACAATAAAAATCTCGGCGTTGGCCACATTGCCTTCAAACATCGTCGTTAAAACAACCATGGCTAAAGTTGCTCCGTACCAGGCCGGTTTTTTCAAAGGTAAAATTACTTGCATTAACTTGAAGAAAATCGCCGCTGCTGTTCCAAACCAAACCATTAATATCAACCGGAAATAAAATACATTCCCGGCGATGGCTGCCAATAAATACAACAACGGCGGTTTATTATCATGGATATCCCGGTAAAATACCAAACCTTTTCTTAAGGCCTGGCCCAGCACCAGGTAAATTCCTTCATCGCCGTACCAGTAAGGTTCAAACAAAGACGGAATCCGCAAAACTATCACCAGCAATAAAATTAAGATTAAGCCTTCGTTTTTTTCAATCCAGGCCTTCAGCTTTTTAAGCATAAAATAATTGTAACATTGTTTAAACTTTTTCTGTTACCCGGTACTCCAGATAGCGGCCCAAAAGTAGGCGGGTGTGGGCATCTAAACCCGGCAGGGCAGTAAAGAAAAACCCGACCACCGGCAGTAAAATAAACTCAAAGGGCATTAACGCCTTTCTCCACCAGGTTGTTCCCTTCGGGGCCTGGGGTTTTTGCCGCCAATCAACAAAAATAATTGCCGCCAGTGCCACTAAAGACAAGGTCAAGATTCCCGAACATACCTGGGGTAAAGTCCTGCCGATAATCGTCCGGCCAAAATCCTTGTTTAACAAAGGGGGAATATTCGCCCCCAAAGTAATCGCAAACCAGTTTACCGGCCATAAAATATGGTCTTTGACCACATAGAAAGACCTGATGCTTTTTTCCACCAGCGGCATTTTCGGTACTGTCAGCCATTTGTAAATAATATAAGCATCGTCGCTTACTCCCCAAGCCCAGCGCTTCACCTGCTCATATTGGTTTTTCATTGTTTTCCAAAAACCCTTGGCTTCAGCGGCGTCGCAAAATGACGGTAAAAAGATCGGCTCTACTTCCAACTTGCCCTTAGTGGCATAAAACAGTTTGAAAAACATTCGGTAATCTTCCGGAATCACGTTTGTATCCCAATAGCCGACCTTATCCACCAGCTTTAAGCTGATCGAATAAGTGGAAAAATTAATCAGCCGGTCTTTTCTGAGTAAAATACCTGTCTGGACCACGCTGGACATCCGGTTGTAAGCTCTGGTTGCCGCCGGCAATTTCCAAATATTATTGTAAAACTGAATCGCCGACTGCCAAGTCTTTTCATATCTTCTTGGGTCATCTAAAAACTTAAAAGTTAAGTAAGCAAAATACTGCGGGTGGACTAAAGCATCGGCGTCATTGGAAGTAATCGTGGCATAATCTATCTTGTGTTTTTGTTGGTCGATCAGTCTTTGTTTGGCCAGTTTCGCCCCCCAGGCAACATTAGCTGATTTACCCTTAACCTCTCCGGGCAAATCCGGATGGAACACCATCATTAAATTACCAAATCTGTTTTTAAACTCATTTTTTAATTTTCTCGCTTTTTCTTTAACTATTTCTCCCTCTCTGGCCTCAAAAGACACCACAATCGATAAATTTTCTCTTGGAAAAGTCTGTTTGGTTAAATTTTGTAAAGTTCTTCGTAAAGTTGACAATGGTTCCCGGTAAGTGGGGATAACGATAATGTGTTGCACTCGGCGCCAATCTAAAAACGACTGGGCTTCCTCAAGCCAGTTAAACGCCAAAGCGGCCTTAATCCGGAAATGGGCCATCAGGGCCAAGGCGGCTGTCCACACTGATCGGTATAGCCAGTAAACGTCAAAAGCAATAATATAGTAAGCCACTAAAGTCGGCGCTAGAAAAGCTCCCCAAAACGGAAAAATAATTAACGACCAGGAAATCAATCCCGGCATCATCTCTAAAAACCTGATTACTTTTTTTTCGTGATTAATCAACCACTGCCTCATATGATTTACAAGGACGTTCCTTTACGCAGTGAAGGTGCGTCCTTATTGGAATTTAAATAATTTCTTTGCATTCTTAGTTGTTTTTGCCTCAATTTGATTAATTGAAGTACCCTTTAGTTTCGCTAAAAATTGTGCGACTATTTTAACACTTTGGGGAAAATTCCGGCTGCCGTCATGTTTTGGCGATAAATACGGAGCGTCAGTTTCCAATAAAATTCTGTTCAAGGGCGCGATCTTAACTAACGCCTGCACCTCTTGACTATAAGTGACATTGCCATCAATCCCAACATAAAATCCCAAGCCTAAAATCTTAGTCAGCAGTTTTTTACTCCCTGAAATACAGTGAAACACGCCTCTCGGATACTGTCCGTCACCAGCACAAAAATGTTTTAAGGTATCTAAAGTGTCTTCGCCGGCCGCGCGATTGTGGATAATCATCGGTAGCTTAAACTTTTTTGCCAACTGAATTTGTTGACCAAAAAGTCTTTTCTGTAATACTTTAATTTCCGGAGTTATTTGGCCACTCTCATACTTGGTGATTTTGTATTCGTGATAATCCAAACCACACTCGCCGATAGCTACGACTTTTTTGTTTTTGGCCAAGCATTCCAGTTTATCTATATCGATTTTATTTTGACAGTGATGTGGGTGTATTCCTACAGCCGCCCAGAGATTTTTATGCTTTTCTGCTAACTCCACCGCTTTTGCGCTTGTCTCTAAATCTGCCCCGACCACGATCATTTTGTCCACTCCGGCCCCCACTGCCTCATCGGCAATTTTTTCCCAATCCTCCTCAAACGCCTTAAAATTCAAATGGCAATGGGTATCAATATACATGAGGTTATTATAGCACTTGACAAACCTGTCATAATTCTGTTAGAATTCTGTTATATGAATCAGTTAATTACTTATGAAGATTTTACCAGTGTTCAGGAGCTTCAGGCTGGCGCGACCAAATTATTTCTTGCCGCCGCTAAAAAGCGAAAATTTTATCGGGTCATGCGCAACCGGCAAGCCCTTGGAGTAATTATTCCTAATAATTTGTGGGATTCGTTGCTTGAGGATATGGAAGCTTTTTCCAGCCCTAATTATTTAAAAAGAATTGCTCTGGCGAGAAAAACAAAAAAATTTATCAGTTCTACAGAAGCCAAAAGACGCCTCGGCATTAAATAATGGCGGAATATAATTATAAATTTACCCCTAAGGCATTTAAAAGATTAACCAAACTTCCTCGGGACATCCAACGTCGGATTTTCGCCAAGCTTGATTATTTTTGTGAAACCAATCCAATGTTTTTTGCTGAAAAATTAACTGATCGGCAATCCGGAGAATTTCGTTTTCGAGTAGGAAATTACAGAATAGTTTTTGATTTTAAAGGCACGATGATAATTATTTTAGACGTCGGGCATCGCCGCGAAATTTACCGGTAAAGTTCAATGATTTAAATCATTGAACTATTTATTTTGCCGTCATTACTAGATATAGTCCCAATAAAGACAGAATAAACCCAACTCCGAATTTTAAATTTACCCCCTCTTTTAACAAGAATATTCCTAAAACCGCGCTCATAATCACCATGCCGACCCTAACTAATGGCACGCCGATGGATAAGTTTGTACCCAGGGCAAACATTCTGATAAAAAATATGCTTGCCAGGCCAACAAAGACCCCGGCAATAATAGAATAAGTTAAGCCTAATTTTGTTACATTGGCCTGCTCTCCAAACTGCATTCTGATTAAAAACCAGCCCATTGCCACCACAAAAGACACGATGTTCATTATGGCCGCCGCCAGATTGTCATTAATTTTCCCCGCCGTCAGCTTCACGAATAAATCAAACAATGAGTAAAAAACGATTGTTAGCAGAGCGGTTGATAGCCAGTTCATAGTCTTGGGAATAGCCCTTGATCTATTTTAATTATACTGCCGGTAAAGATTTTAGCAATTTTCTCGGCTGTTTCCGGCAGGAAAATCTGCAACTGCCAGGAAAAGGCGAGCAATCTTTTGGCGTATTCAATCAACTTTTCTTTTCTTTCTCCGGCCGTTTTCTTCCACGGCTCAAACCGGGAAATTTCCAAATCCAGACTTCTTAACTCTTCCCACAATTTAATTAAAGCCTGATTAAACTCATATTTATCCAAGCTTTCAGCCACAGTAATTTTTTTTTCATAATCTTTAATGCCTGCCAAACCGTCCTTTTCGCACATTTTTGCCACCCGGGAAACCAAATTTCCCAAGCCGTTGGCCAGGTCAGCATTGTAAATTTCTTTGAATCTTTCGTGAGTAAAATCGCCGTCAGACTGGGTGGGAATCTCTTTCAGCAAAAAATACCGGACAGCATCAACGCCATACTGGTTTAAAATTTCTTCCGGATCAATAGTATTGCCTAAAGATTTAGCCATTTTCTGGCCGCCGCTGTTAACATAACCATGAACTAAAACCGCTTTAGGCAAGGGGAGTTTAGCTGACAACAGCATTGCCGGCCAATAAACCGTGTGGAAGCGGTAAATGCCCTTGCCGATGACGTG